>Ga0114922_10000027_pt1 | contig 129009 bp, 135 predicted proteins | sample AartaG_FD_100975 | JGI IMG/M metagenome (GOLD analysis project Ga0114922, IMG submission 100975) | Deep subsurface microbial communities from Aarhus Bay to uncover new lineages of life (NeLLi) - Aarhus_00045 metaG | ecosystem: Environmental > Aquatic > Marine > Oceanic > Sediment | place...
CATGTCATTGCGAGTCCTTCGTTAGAAGGACGTGGCAATCTCAGGGTTTCCTTTTTAATTGAGATTGCTTCGCTTCGCTCGCAATGACGAGAGTGTGTGTGCCTCACATTTTTGTCATTCTGAGGAACGGAGTGACGAAGAATCTCGGAGACCCTTCCCTTCGCTTTCTCTCAGGGTCAGGGTGACAGAAGAAGGTCAGCATTTAGCTTATAGCTTTGGAATCCACTTCCAATTCTCTCACCAACATTTAATCGTATAACATACACGGTTGATGACTAGCTGTGACTAACGAAAGTGGCGATTGGTGAGTCTTCAAGCTGTCTTATAAGCTAACAGACCTGCAATTTAGCGCTTGCTTAGCAATCTCCAAAATGTCAGCCACATTGCTATGTTTATTGCCGCTATGAGAGCGAGTAGTACATTTGTCGTCATTAATGACTCTAACATTTTTAATACTCTCCTTTATCGTTTTGCTGACTAAGTTCTGACCAACACTGATTCATCCGGTTCTCGTATATCTAGCACTTCAGCCCTTAGTTCATACAAGTTAGTGATGGGCATTTTAGATAGCTGGGCTCTTTTTGTCAATCCAGCCAATAAGAGGCTATTTACTGACGAGGTGTTCAAGAGGGGCGTAAGCCCCTCTTTGTAAAATATACCCCCTCTTTCCTTTGAAGGAGAGAGGGGGTTAGGGGGTGAGAGGTAGACTAATACCCTATTGACTTTTACTATTTGGCTAATTATACTTCTTTTAATGAGTTATGTAATAAATTGTATGGAGGAAGAGCTTGGCTGAAGTAAATGAGCCTGTAAATAATACTACCCCAGCCACACAAATTGAGCAGAATGAAAAGGCAATGAGACTGGGGGCAGAAATGCTAGCGGGGAGGATTGTTGATATTAGACCGGAGCTTGATTTCACCAGTGAACTGGGCTTCATCTATCCAGCAGTTGAGCAAGTATTAGCCGTTAAGGGAGGGGAAGTGGTATCAACTTTAGAATTACTGGCTGATAAGGGTATAGTGAAAAGGGAGTTCTTTGATAAGTTCATTCACTGTCCCCAGTGTCTGTCGGTAGTTTTGAGACCCTCTACCCGTTGTCCTAAGTGTGGCTCAGGGAATATTCCCCGGGGCAGGGTATTTGAGCACTTTGTCTGTAAATATGTTGGGCTTGAAGCCGAGTTTATCCACAAAGGTAGGTATATATGCCCCAAGTGTGGGCAGGAGCTACGGACTATTGGCAGTGACTACCGTAGCCTGGGGATGCTGCGCAAGTGCCGCGATTGCGATGAGGTATTCAACATACCCATAATAAAATGGCGCTGCCTGAAATGCTCGTCGCTTACCGCTGAGGATGGTGTTAGTGAGGTAAATGTCTATTCTTATCGTTTCAATGAGGCAAAGAGAGGCTGGCTGGAATTTGAACTTAAGCCCAAATCACAACTCATAGAATTTTTGAAAAAGCGCGGCTATGAAGTAAAGGAAAATGCAGAGGTTAAAGGCAGGTCAGGGGCAAAACACAGTATAGATATACTGGCTACCAGGGATGATGGTGTTATTACTTGTAATATCGCTATTGGGATTAAGGTGGCTGGAGATGAGATAGGGCTGGGAGAGATATTTAACTTTGATGATATAGCCTATGATATAGGTATTCACGATAAAATTCTGGTTGTTGCCCCCGCTTTAGGCAAAGAGGCGGAGAAATATGCCAGTCTGCAGAGAATAAATGTACTTGGAGTTAAGGATTTGGAGACGGTGCTGGCTGGCGGTGTCCCCAAGCCCAGCGAGGGGGTAAAAAGAGAGCCCTTTGAATTTAACTCCAAGTCACAGTTTATAGAATACTTAAAGCAGCAAGACTACGAAATAGAGGAAAATACTGAGGTTACAGGCAGGTCAGGGGCAGAACACAGTATAGACATACTGGCTACCAGGGATGACGCCATCATTACTCATCGTGTTGTTGTCGGCATTGAGCTAGCTGAGGAGGCGGTGGGATTAGAGAAGGTATTTGATTTTGATGATAAGGCTTATGATATAGGTATTCTAGCTAAGGTCTTTATTGCCGTTCCCGGGCTTACCCAGGAAGCCCGCCAGTTTGCCCAGAGGCAGAAAATCAAGGTCTTTGAGGTTAACGATCTGGAGCCATCTAGCTAAGACATAAATTCTAGATCCTAATTTCTAAACTCTAAACAAATTCAAAACTCAAATGTTTAAAACAATTTAAGTTTCTGGTTTTTAGTCTTTAATTATTAATATTTATATGGGGGAGGTAAGAGAAATGAAGCTGCCTGTTGTTATCACAGTGGGGGAAGATGGTTATTTTGTAGCCGAGATACCAGTAGTCCCCGGCTGCATTTCACAGGGGAGGACTAAAGAGGAGGCTCTAGTCAACATTAAAGAAGCTGCTGAGCTCTGCCTGGAAAGTATGGAAGAGGAAGGCTGGACTCTACCCATGGAATATGTTCTTGATCAGGTTGAGATTGGCACCTGATGCCAGAGCTACCGATTGTTTCGGGCGACCAATGCATCTCAGCCCTTGAGCGAATTGGCTACAGGGTAGCTCGAACCAGGGGAAGTCATGTCAGGATGAGATGTCCCGGGAGGAGGCCAGTCACCGTTCCCAAACATAATAAGCTAGATAGGGGCACTATGCGAGCCATACTTCGCACCGCTGATATAAGTATTGATGAATTTATTCAGTTGGTGAAAGGGTAAGATGGTTTATTATGCTGGAGCCAACCGCTTGGTAAATTAAATATCAAAAGCTAAATGTTAAAATTTACTTCAGATTTTACATTTTTATTTTTAGTTTTTAATCCTTTATTTTTGTTCTTGGTCTTTAACTTTTAATCTTTCCTGTGGACGTTTGGCACCAATATACCTATTACTAATGGACTATTGACTTAGAATAGGTATAGGTTATATCATAAACTTAACTAACTATACTTTGCCTAAAGTAAATTAAAATAACAAGGAAAGGGGGAAATATAATATAGAGAAAGTGAGCTATACAATACAATAAGTTACTGGAAATACTTTTAAATAACGAAGGAAGGAGGCGAAAAAAATGAGGAGGTTTATAAGTAAGTTCAAGAAATCGTTTCGTTATGGTGAGAAGGGTTTCACACTGATTGAGCTGCTGGTGGTAGTAGCTATTCTGGGTGTCCTGGCAGCAGTAGCCATCCCTGCCGTCGCCCGGTTTATTGGCAGTGGTGAATCAGAGGCGGCTGAGACGGAACTGGCTAATGTGCTGGTAGCAGTAACGGCGGCAATGGTTGAGGGGACAGCTGCCGGTATGAGTCCGGTTATAGTGACTTATACCGCCGCGCAGCTAGACCCTACTGGTGTTACTGCTGTTAATGACCCGCAAAAGTACCTACTAAACCCGACTGAATACACATATACTATTTTGATTGATGGCGTGACAACTCAAGGCGCCAAAGCCTAATAGCTTTAAAATAGTTGGATTACAGCTATAGTGAGTTGTGCCGGAATAAGCAGGCGTAGCCAGGAGTAAGAATCGGTTAGATAAGGCTCATCGGTAATGTTTAGCAGCGATTTACCGATGAGCTTTTCTATGTATTAGCTTTTAGCAGTCGGCAGTCGGCAGTCGGCAGTCAGCAGTCGGCAGTCGGCAGTCAGCGGTAAACAGTCAACAGTCGGGAGTCAGTAGTCAGCCGAATGTCATTGCGAGTCCTTCGTTAGAAGGACGTGGCAATCTCATGGTTTCCTTTTTAATTGAGATTGCTTCGCTTTCCCTTCGCTACGCTCAGGGCTTCGGCTCATCGCAATGACGAGAGGGTGAGTGCCGCCCATTTTTGTCATTCTGAGTCCTTCGGTAGAAGGACGAAGAATCTCAGAGACGCTTCCCCTTCGCTGAATAATAGCTTTTAGCAGTCGGCAGTCGGCAGTCGGCAGTCAGTAGTCAGCTTTCAGCTTCTTGATAAATGACGCCAGCATGCGTTTTACCACGGTCACATCACTAGCCAGGTGGTCATAGGCTAGGCTGTTGAGTAAGCTGAGGTCACGAGCCAGCAGAATGTGATATTCAAGCTCGCTTGCCGAACCCATCGCAATCTGGAGGAAGCGAGCCAGCTCGGCATCTCCACTTCGGCCGCAACCTTCCGCAATATTGGCTGGTATGGAAGCACATGAACGCCTGATTTGACTTGTCAGTCCATAAAATTCATAACGGGGGAACGTCTGGGTAGCCTCATAGACCGCCAGAGTCAACTGATGAGCCTTAACCCATACTTCCAGTTCTTTGAAATCTTTCACTTTGGAGCTAACTGCCGACTGCTGACTGCCGACTGCTAAATGCTGAAAGCATTAAAGCTTAAAGCTGATAGCCAATTGCCGAGAGCTTATTTGGCAGCTACAGCTATTCGGTAAGATTCTTCCTTGGGTATGACCTCGCCGTCTTCTTCCAAACACTCAAGGTGTAGTTCAATAGCTTCTTTGATATTAGCTAACGCCTCCTCTTTGCTTTTACCCTGGGAGACACAGCCAGGTAATGCCGGTACTTCTATCCAGTAACCGTTATATTCTTCATCCCAGTGCAAAATCACTGTATATTCCATAGCCTCCATTTGTCACCTCCCTAGAAGCTCTTGAAATTCTTCCACGGTTAAACCAGCCTTTTTTATTTCATTGGCTAATAACCCCACGCTTAATTCAGTATGGAGCGGTATAGTCAGCCTATTGCTTCCAGGCTTAACCAGATTTACATGGCTTCCTTTACCCTTCCTCTGGCTATAGCCAAATTTCTTAAAAGCTTCGATAGCTTCTTGCCCACTTATGCCTCTAAGTTTCCTTCCCATTTTCCACTGGTAGTATATCTGGGAGTGATTAAATTGTAAAGGAGAGTATAAGGGAGTTGGTTTTACTTCTACCTCGCCACTGGGCTTTGCTATATCTAAGCAGCCAGCAAATAGCTTATAGCTAATAGCTTTCAGCAATCAATAGTCATTAGTCAATAGTGATTAGTCATTAGTCAATAGTCAGCGGTCAGCTATCAACAGTCAGCGTTCACCGGAATGTCATTGCGAGTCCTTCGTTAGAAGGACGTGGCAATCTCAGGGTTTCCTTTTTAATTGAGATTGCTTCGCTTCGCTCGCAATGACGAGAGGGTGGGTGCCGCCCGTTTTTGTCATTCTGAGTCCTTCGGTAGAAGGACGAAGAATCTCAGAGACCCTTCCCCTTCGCTGAATATTAGCTTTTAGCAGTCGGCAGTCATCAGTCAGCAGATAGCTAATAGCCATTAGCTGATAGCTTACACCACCACTACCTTGCCGATAAGCTTTTCTACCTCTTGGCGGTCATTGCAGAAGGCAAGCAGGATTTCGCCATTGATTATCCGCTTAAGATAGAGGTCAACCAGGGCTTCGTCTAGTGAAATCATGCCTATATCCCGATGAGTGCGAATTACATTAGGTAACTGGTAGATTTTACCCTCACGGATGAGGTTCTTCACCGCTGGATTAGCTATCATAACCTCAACGGCAGCTATCCTCCCCGAGCCGTCAACTCGGGGAACAAGCGTCTGACATAGCACACCAATAAGTAAAGAAGCTAGCCGTGTCTGGGCTAGATGGCGCTCATGGGGTGGAAATAAATCTATTATTCTCTCCATTGATTGAGCCGCGCTGGGGGCATGACCAGTGGATAGTATCAAGTGCCCGGTCTCAGCTATGGTAAGCACCGCCGCCGCAGTATCTAAATCCCTCATCTCACCCACCAGAATGACATCAGGGTCCTGCCTTAAGACATGTCTCAGGGCGGTGGCAAAAGATAGAGTATCAGAGCCTAACTGGCGCTGGGTTACAGCACATTTAATAGTGGGGTGGACATATTCAATAGGATCCTCAATAGTAACTATATGGCGGCTCTCATTCATATTTAAGTGGTTTACCATAGCTGCCAGGGTAGTGCTTTTACCACTGCCAGTAGGTCCGGTAACTATTGCCAGTCCTCGCTGCTTTAAGGCAAACTCCTTACATAACTGGGGTAACTCCAGCTCATCTATGGTGGGTATTTTGGCCGGCAACAGACGCACCGCCAGGCTGATAGCTCCACGCTGTTGGGCAGCGTTACAGCGGAGGTGACCAACTTCAGGCAGGCTATAGCCGAAATCAAGCTCCAGATGCTGCTGGAATTCCTCCCTTTCCTCGGGGGTGGTTATCTGGAGAAAAGCCTGGTTTATGTCATCAGCGGTTAGCGGCATCACACCATCCACTACCCGTAGAAAGCCATTAATACGCAGTAGCGGCGGACTGGAGACAACCATATGCAAATCAGAAGCGCCCTGGGATTTGGCTAAATTAAACAATGAAAAAATATCCATATCTTAACCTCCTACCCGTCGTGTTTCAGGAGAAAATCGAAATAAAACCCTTCATCGTCACTCATCGCAGTAATAGATGATATAATAACTGTAAAGTTTCTATCACAGCTTCTTAAATCCGCAGCATATTTAAAAATCTTTTTCTCATCGGGCGCTACGCCACTGACAGTTACCGTATCACCGGTATGATTAACCTCAGTAAAGTCTACTGTGGTTGGCTTTAAGCGGTCAATCTCACTTAAATCTCCATCAACAACTTCACGACTTTCTCCCAGATAGGTAAGTGTAGTATTAAGAATACTGTAGGTGGTTTCTACTGGCTCAATCTGGGCTTGTATCAGTCCTATCTGCTCCTGCAAGGTCGCTATTTCTGCGCGCTCAAGGCTAATTTGGCTCTCAATAGGTGCCAGTTGGGAGCGCAATACCTTATTATGAGCCATACCGTTCCAAGTAAAAAATGCCAAAAAGATAACTAAGCCTATGCCGACGGTGATACCAGCCGGGATAAGGATTTGTGACACACGCAGGGGCTTGGACAGGTAAACATCAGGTAAGGTATTAAAATTGACCAATGAGAGGTTTATCCCCCACTTCTCAGGTGATAGCTCCTTCAGAGCCAGTCCGATATTGACCATAAACTCGTTGGCATTGAAGCCTTCAGGGGATTCCAGAGGCGATGGTAATGCTGAGAATGAATAGCTCAACTGACTAACCAGTGGTTGCCAGCTCTCCGGTGTCTCGGCTAAGTCACCGCAGACAAATACAGGCATGGTTGAATCTATAGGCTTATCCTGATGGCTAGAATTATAGAAGGCAACAGTTCTATTAAGCTCTTCAATAATAGTGGGCAGTTTTTCCGATAAGGATTTAGCCTCGCCGGGTAGGGTGAGCCTGCGGATTACTTCGGGCAGCCTATCTTCCATAACCATAATGTTAAGATGGTCTAACTTGGCATTGACAATGATACCTCTGGGCTCAAACAGGGTTCGGCACAGGGCTAGCGGGGACAAGTCCATAATATAGGGCTCAATGCCTGCCTGCTTTAGCGTCCTGATTAAGGCATCAACCAAATTGCGGGGGAAAGCAGCCAGGAAAACATGTCTTTCCTTCTCGGGGGCAGGAACAAGCTGGTATGAAAGGTAAACCTCGTCCATAGGCACTGGAATCACTCTTCTGGCTTCATGCCTTACTGCCTCGGCGACTACTGCCTCAGGCAAGTCAGGCAGAGTTAGCAAGCGATACAGGGAATTGTGCCCGCTCAAACCAACGATGACCTTATCAGTGCTTACCTTCTCCAGCTTGAATAGCTCTTTGAGCTTATCTGCTACCTGTTCTTCATCAAGAACAAGCCCTTGCCTAACCAGACCCGGCTCCAGTGGTAGTCTAGCCCACTGCTTTATCTGCTTGCCCTCAACTACCAGCAGGTTAATGATATCATCTCTAATAAATAGTGTAGTAACTGTCTTTGCCATAGTTATTCACCTCGATAGCCATATATAGCCAGACTGATATTAGCTGACGGTTGCTCGTCTTCTCCAGGTTCAGGAATTGACATACTCACTGCCTCAATATAGGCGTTGACGAAGCTAGTTTCACCGGGTGAGAAGTCGCTGGTAGCTATGGTTTCTATGAAATTAAGGATATGAGCCACCGTGCCCTCCACTTCTACTTCAAACGAGGTAATGTAGTAGGTAATATCCTCATCCTCTTTGTCGCGTGGCTCTGACGCAGTGAGATTGATTATCTTTAGGTTACAATCATCAGCAATGTCAAATATTGTCTCATCGTATTCAATGCTCTCCACCGATTCAGGGAAACTTGCCTTTGTCCCATCAAGCAATAATTCAGCTTCAGCTAGTTTGGTATCCACTTCGGTCAGTCGGCTTTCCAGACCCTCCCTTTGTGAAGTAACGGTAGGCAGGGTAGATTGAGCCAACGATAGGCTATTATCTAGCCGCTGCTGCTCACCCCTCTGTTCAAGATAGACCCAACCCAGCACGCCCACGGCGATGATAAAAACGCCAATACCCAGAATTAATTTAGCTGTTTTACTTATCCTCATTATTTAACTCCATCCATAAAGGTTTTCCAAAGCTCCTTCTCAATAGAAGGAATGTCATTGCAAGTCCTTCGGTTCATCCTTCACCCTTTGGTGAAGGATAAAGGACGAAGCAATCTCATTGTAATCTCACTCCGTTTCCTCCCCTCCGAGATTGCCTCGTCGTCCTTCTGGGAAGAACTCCTCGCAATGACGAGAGGGTTAGTGCTTCGCAATTACACAAAGAACTAATCGGGCTTGCTCCCAACTTAAACTTTATTCCCAACTCATCAATGGTTAAGTCTTTAACTTTTGTCATTTTTATTTTTAACCTTTACATTTCCCGCATTTCATCTTAAAGTTCTATTAGTTTCAACCTCTTAAGGTCTTCGTATGTCCACTTGGACTGCTTTTCAATCATGCTCTTCAAAATCTTTGGAGTGAAGGTGTCACCTGGATGGTGAAAAGAAACCGTCACCCTCCTACCATCCTGGTGATAGTATTGTTGATGACTACCTGACTGTCGTTCGAAGTAAAAGCCATCTTTAATTAAAGCTGATATTATCTCCCTGGCAGTTATAGAACGGAGCCTGGAGTAATCGAGTCCATTCATACATTAACAACCACCAGGGGCTCAGGGGAAATCCTTACTTCCATTTCTGGTTGCTCAGGGATTGGTTCCCCGCGCTCGATGAGGCCTTCGATTGTCATTTCAATCACCTCCCTTATATTCCTTAAGGCCTCTTCTCTGGTATATCCCCAGGTAGCTCCACCCTTTTCTTCAAGGACTGGGCAATAAGCAAACCAGCGACCTTCATCAGGTTCAAGCACTACTCTAAAAACATAAGTCTTCATTTCCTATCTATTAAATACTCCAATTCATCAATGGTTAAGTCTATAAATTTTTAACTTTTACATTTCCTATACATTTCCTACTCTATTAAACACTCTAATTTTTTCATTTTTATTTTTAGCTTTTACATTTCCTAGCCTGGCTATTTTACTTAACCTAATCTACTATTCCTATTGCTAGTTAATCTCCCATCATTTAAGGAGTCTATCCAGTCGCTCCACAGGAATGTTTGCCTTTCTCAGTATCCCCTTTAAAGTCCCTTGTTTAACGATTTTGCCAGCATGAACGGGAACAGGAAAGGTTAATTTATCACCAACAATATACTTTGTCATCTGCACATGGCTTCCCTTTTGCCGTGTAATTTCAAAACCTTCCTTTTGCAATGCCTTCACTAATTCCTTTCCTGTTATCCTCGGCAGTCTAGGCATGTTAAACTACCATTTCTATCTGTCTCCGCTGTATTTCTTTCAGCTTGATGTTCTCTATTCCTAACTCCTCTATGTGGAGTTCGGCAGCCTCTTTAAGGTTTTTGATAGCGTCTTCTATGTCATCTCCCTGAGTATAAACATCCAGTTCCGGGCAGTAAACGGTATAGCCTCCTTCTTCCTCTTTTATCAATTCAGCAGTAATGGTAATATGCTTCATTTCCTACTTTCCCTTTTATCCATTTTTACATTTTAACCCTTAATCTTTTATCTTCCCCCATTTTTATTTTCAACTTTTACATTTTCTACCTATTAAATACTCCAATTCATCAACGGTCAAGTCTTTAAATTTATTCATTTTTATTTTTAACTTTTAATCTTTTAACTTTTAAATTTTCCTTGCTACATTAAATTGATAAACAAAGCCTTTATCCCCTCACCAGGTAGGTCATAGTGCCACCGGTGGTGGTCGCACTGCGGAAGGAGAGGATGATATAGACTAAGTTCCAGGAGTCAGTCTCCGTAGGTAAGTCCACCTGAGCTGATGTATCCTCTGGCTTCAATAGGTCACTCGCCCAGGTAACATAAAAGGTATCAATATCTATGCCATCCTCGCTCATCCCCAGAGACCACGAGTTCCACACATCCCATTTGGTTTTACCATCAGAGAGACGAGTCCCATTAAATTTGAGATAATCATCGTTATAGTAATCATCCCCCTCGCCGACAAAGCAGGTCAGTTTAGCCGCGTTCTCTTCGATGATTTCACCGGTATCAGGGTCCCTAATAGGCTCTGGAACCAAGAAGCCACTAATCGTGCCCCCTTCTTCGCCATCGCCATCAAAATCAACATTGCAGTTCATACCAGAGTAGATAAAGTCATCATACAGATAGAGCTGGTGCCCGTGCGTCTCAGGGCTGGAGTAGATGATTATCAGCGACCAAGCAGCGTAGGACCATTCGTTACCCGTGTCCCCATCTACGCCACCAACGATGTAGGTAGCATTACCGGGGTAATTACCGTTATCGCCCTCGTCAGAAAATGTCCTGACCAATTGGGTTACATCCAGATAGCAAGAATAGGAATACTCACCAGGTTCATTCTCCAGGAGTGACCATTCAGAAGCGGTTATCTCCTCAGCACCTTTAGTGGGAACACCACCTTCATCAAAGTAAACCTGGTCACCATCTATCTTAAAAATAGCTGAGGTATCGGCTATCGTCCCTGTCTGCACAGAGATTTTGACATTATCTATGTAGATATACTCGTTATCATCACTGTAGCTTTGTATCCTAAACCCTATCTTAAAGGTACTGGTCAAATACGTATCAGGAACAGTAACAGTGTAATTTACTGGAGACGTACCAATGTTTCCGCAGATCCCAAGGTCACTATACCAGTCCCAACTGCTGCTACCGTTATCATAGAAGCCATATTGAAGACAATCATCACTTCCTTGCGGCCAGCTACGGTATGTCCAATTTCGCCAGGAAGCGGTAACCGTTTCAGGTTCGTAAGCGTGTAAATCCAGCGTATTTTCCATTTTAAGTTCTCTGCCACCACCATCATGATGCGCGTAAAACGCAGTAGAAGACCCAGATTCGTGCCAATCACTACCGTAATCCCAATTCCCGTTATCAAGGTCTGTACAATAGTCCCAGAATAGTATTTCCTCGCCAGTATCCGCTAGCCAGGCTGACCAGTAAAGATAAGCTTTTTCCACTTCGGCATCAACCGGGATATCGTCAACCTCGACACTGCTCGCACCAAGCAAGGTATCTCTTATCGGCGGCTTATGCCAAGGATTCTCGTCTATCATTAAGGTAGCGCCTGCAGCCCGGTATTCTCCGCCTATGGCTGAGCCCAGTTTCCGCAGCTCACATTTGGCAGTATAAGCTTCAACAATAGTTTGCTTATCGGTAGTAGTATCAGTAGCCGTGGAGGTAATCTTATAGACTTTAATATCGGCATCCCAGGTATAGGTAATATCGGCACCGCCACTTAAGTCCAAGTTGGTATCTATCCAGGAAACGGCTCCGGGACTCTGCCCCAATGGACCAGTAAATTGGAAGGTGATAATGCTCTCCATTGGCTGGTCCTGTGGGTTAACCTCTGGTAAGTCAGTAAAGAGAACAGCGGGACTGAAAGTCCAGACTACAGCTTCACCACCATTGTGAGTGGTGATTTTCCTAGAATAATCCCCTGGGAAATTGGCCTCTAGGTAAGCCTCAAAGTCATCCTCTTCCTGTCCATCTACATCATAGTTGAAGCCGGGTGGTAGCCATATGCCTAGCGATTCTACTTCCAAAGGGTCATCTGTATCCTCTTTGTAATAGTATATCTTGATTTGATATTCTGAAGTCCCTGAGACACTACCAACTATTATCAGCTTGGGAGGCTCGTTGTCGATACCCTCAATAATTAGCCTCGCCTCGTCCTCATCTGGGATTGGTGTTATCTGAGGAATCCAGCTATTTCCTATGGTAACATTTACGCTATCGCCATTTATCGGCTCGGATAGGTAATAATCCCATTGGTTTGAAGAGCTGTATTCATAATAGGCATACGGGTCATACGCGGGAGTATCATATTCGAATAACTCGGTTAGCTTGTCATACTTTATTTGCCATAAGGCGTCCTCAACCCCAGAGTCAGCGGCATAAAAACTATCCATCTTTTCTTCATAGACTTCTCGTCCAACATTAAGCCCGGTGCTCACATAAGCCAGGAGCGGGGTAATGATAAGACTGCCTACCACCAGCAGAATCAGGACCATAATCATCACCTGTCCCGTCTCGTTTTTGATTATTTTTTCCAATGACATTTTTTTCATCTTACTACCATACTCCCTTTGTACCTTACATGCCGGGTCTGGGGATAACCTCATATGTTCTGGTCTCACTTTGTCTCTCCACGGTGGCAGTTACCGTTAGAGTAAGCTTGCCATCGGTAAAATCAAGACGAGTCTGGCCTACGCCAGGGATAATATATTGGGCCAAAATGGTCGTCTCATTCCCTATTTCATAGCCGTCAGCATCGTAAGTCAAATGCTGTCTCTGGAGCTGCTTGGGTCCGCCAATCATATTTTGCAGGGTATAAATAACCTCATACTTCTCATTATTATCCCATTCGGTCCAGGTTAATTTAAGAGGAAACTTTGAACCTGACGGGGTTTCTCCTTGCCACTCAAGATCCACAGTCTGAGCCATAGTAGCGTCGCGACTGACCCAGAAGCCAGCATTCTGCACCTGTCTGACTGCGGTCATATGATTGGAGGTGCGGGCCTCTATGGTAATCACCTGGAAAATAGTCCCAGTAATACCCCCGGTAATGAGACCGGTAATAGCCAGGGCTACTAATATCTCTATTAAGGTAAAGCCCCTCTGGTTTTTGTTTATCAACCTTAGCCTGTGAAATATCATCGCACTGATCTATAACTCTTTAATGTAATTACCGCTTCCCCACCATGACTAACGGTTACAGTTATTTGCTGGATGCCATCGTCAGTATCATGTAAAAGCTCGGCGATGACATTAGCGGTATAGCCATCATAATTATTAGAAAGCAATGGCGGGTTATCATTATTCCACCAAGATGGTTGGTCTGTTGAACTACGTTGTGAAGAAGTGACCGTGTAATCCCAAGGAGCAATACTATAAGCCTGCTCCCTGACATATTCCATCTGAGTTCGGGCCAGGCTTTCAGCATTGGTTCGCTTATCGGCAATAAGGGCAGCTTTAGAGGCAGTAGCTATACCACCGAGAAAGGCAGCCGCAATTATGCCCAGCAAAGCCAGGGCTACCAGCACCTCTATCAGGCTGAATCCCTTTTCATTTTTCATAAGTCTCGTCTCCTAGACACCCATCTGCCCATAGATGGAATACATAGCTGAAACCATAGACACAGCAATAAAACCAACTACCAAGGCGATAATTAAAATCATAGCTGGTTGAATAAGTGCCACCGCCGAGCTAGTCCTATCATCAGCCTCCATCTCATAGCTATCAGCTACAGTGGCTAGTGTGTTGTCAAGGTTACCGGTTTCCTCACCGACTCCAGTCATCTGCACCATTAAGGGGAGGAAGAGCTTACTCCTTGCCATAGGTTTGGATAAGCCTTCGCCCCTCACTAACTCCTGCTGAATTCCAGTTAGAGCCTCAGCCACAACCTTATTATTGCTGCCTTGAATAGACATAGTCATGATTTCAGGTAAGGGCAAGCCAACCCTGAATAGTAGAGATATGATTCGGCAACAGCGGGAAAGCTCGCCAAGGAGGTTAATGCGCCCCAATACGGGTAGTCTGAGCATTATACTGTCCCACTGATATTTACCGGCTGGGGTTTTGATGTAGGCAAAGCCTAAGACAGCAACCGCCAGTAGTGCTAGCAGCATATAAAGCCCGTAATGGCTAAACCAATCAGACACACTAATAAGTATCTGCGTTGCCGGGGGTAAGTCAGACCCAAATGCAGTGTATAAGCTAGTAAAGGTGGGCAAAACAAAGGTAACCAATATACCTATCACTATAACGGCTACAAAGGCAACAATAAAGGGATAGGTCAGGGCATTCTTAATCTTCTTTTCCGTGGTAACTCCCCTCTCAAAATGATCAGCCATTTGTCTTAGCACTATGTCTAGATTGCCGCCCTGCTCACCAGCAGCTATTGTCCGATGGTAGATTTCAGGGAAAGCCCGAGGGTGTTTACTTAGAGCGGCTGATAACGAACTGCCACCGCGAATGTCAGAGGCAACCTCGCCAATTACCTTTTTTAGGCTGCGATTGGTTACCTGGCTTTGTAATAGCTCTAAAGAGGCGACAATATCAGTACCTGTTTCAAGGAGTAACGCCAACTGACGGGAGAACATTATAATTTCCCTTGGCTGTATCCGGGAAAAGTAGGCTGCCAGCTTTTCTGTATTGAAAAAGGGAGTGAACGATTTCAGGTTAACCACCTGATAGCCACCATAACTGAGTAGATTGATGGCCGCTTCCTCACTGGTAGCCGAAAGTTTACCTTTGACCAATCTTTTGTCTTCAGTATAAGCTACATAATTGAATTCCATTAAACCTCCAAGTTAGTAGTCACCAGAGTAGGCATTACGCAGCACTTCAGACGGGGTAGTGATATCAGCCTTTACCTTACGCATACCATCGTTCATAATCGTTACCATCCCTTCTTTAAGTGCCTGAGTACGAATCTGGCTACTACTGGGTTGGCTGGGAAGCATTGTTCTTATAGTATCACTCATAGTTAGAATTTCAAAGATTCCCGTTCGACCCAGATAACCGGTATAAGCACATGACTGACAACCGGTGCCATACAGGAATTCAGTCCGTTTCTCCCCGATTTCTCTTTCATAAGCCATCCTCTCTATTGACGGCGCTTCTATAGGACGGCTGCAATCAGGGCAAATGCGGCGCACCATCCGCTGAGCGACAACACCAATAACTGCTGACGCGACTAGAAAAGGCTCTATGTCCAGGTCAAGGAGACGGGATAGCACACCAGCCGCATCGTTGGCATGGACCGAGGATAACATCAGATGCCCGGTTAAGGCTGCCTGAACCGATATGTTAGCTGTTTCGGTATCGCGTATCTCACCGACCATTATTACATCGGGGTCAAGACGAAGTATAGACCTCAAGCCAGTAGCGAAGGTAATGCCAGCTTGAGGATTGACCTGAATCTGATTGATATCCTTAAACCGATACTCTGCCGGGTCTTCAATGGTAATTATGTTTCTCCCCAGGCAGTCAAGGGAATTGATTGAAGCATATAGGGTAGTGGTCTTACCGGCTCCGGTAGGACCGCTAATCAGAATCATGCCATAGGGAATCTTGAGTACATTCTCATACTTTTCCAGGCTATAAGGTAACATACCAAGTTCGGATAATCCTAGAGTAGCCATTGACTTGTCCAGAAGTCGCAAATCGGCCATCTCACCATTAACAATGGGAGCAGTAGCTACTCGCACATCTATCTGTCGCCCTTTTACCTCGGTAGAAAACTGACCATCTTGTGGACGATGACGGTCAGCAATATTCATATCGGACAGGATTTTGATTCGAGAAATGAGAGCCGGATGTATGGTCATAGGCAGAGACATCATATCCTGAAGAGTGCCATCAATACGATAGCGTATCCTCAACCTATCCTCTTCAGGCTCAATGTGAATGTCAGATGAGCGGGCTTTGATTGCCTCTTCAATAATAAGGGTAAGAGCCTGAGCCAGAGGGGCATCAGTATCAACCCTGATGTCAAATCTGTCTTCAACTGCGTCACTGGGGGTAGAGATACGAGAAAGCTGCTGTTCAATTGCGCCATAGCCTTTATAATTAAAGTCAATAGCCTCCCTGACTGCCTTGGCACTGGCGGCTATAGGCTTAATCATCATCTGGCTCAGGGCAGAGAAAGCCTCCAGGGCAAAGATGTCGGTTGGGTCTGCCATAGCCACCTCTAATGTGTTATCAGATATAGTCAAGGGTATGGCATTATATCTTCGCGCCATCACTTCAGGAATCAATTGCAATGTTTCAGTCTGAGGTGCATGCCTCAAAGATTTGACCATAGACTTAGCCGCTGGGGCTACTAACTCGTCTAACTTAGCCGGGTTCTCCTTGGGTGGGGCAGGTTTTTCTTCAGTCACCGTGGGTTGAGAAGGGTTTTTTTTGTTTGCCTCAAGGACTTTTATCTGCTGTAGCTGGGCAAATTGCCGCGCTTCAGGGCTAAGCCCTGCTGATACCACAATGATTTTATCATCAATGCCGGCATCGTAGGCTTTAGTATCAAATAATGATATCTGCTCCAGACTCACTTCCTTCTCCCCGTTCAGGAAATCTATACCTAGCCCGTGACTAACCTGGTCAATGTCAATATAAGCCAATATATCAAAGGTATATTCAACTCCTGACCGGCCTCGAACTCTGGCTTTCTCCTCAACTCTATAGCCCAGATTGGCTAAAGATATCACTAATTGCTCGTTTGTTTCAAACTTAAGGGGCTCCTTTGGTTTAACCGGTGGCGCAGGCTCTAAATCTAATAATGACTTTATTCGTTCTCCATCCATAATCTTTATCCGCTGCTTGTGAGCCAACTGTTTCGCCTCCTGACTAAGTTCAGGGGTGGCAACAAGGATTCGGTCATGAATGCCAGCATCATAGGCTTTGTTGGCAAAGCTGAAAATAGTGTCTACCTCCATTTCCCTATCACCCCCGGCAGCAATATAGACGGCAACGGTGTGGTTGGTAAAACCATCGTCTCTTTGAGCCAGTATGTCAAACATATGCTCAACACCTGATTTCCCGGGGAGCTTAGCCCCCTCGGTTATTTCATAGCCCTGATTTTGCAGATACTCTCTAATCTGGGCTCTTAGCTCCATATCGGTTTCCAATTGATATGCCTAACCTCCTCTATCAACAAATAAGACAAAGTCTAGTCTGCCAATTGCCAAAAGTCAATACTTTCACCCTTATTCCCAATATTTCCTTGAGGCAAGTCGTCTGCCCACATTTTAGGCTACTAGAGTAAATTGCTCATAAAACTGACTCTTAAATTTCATTAAAATCCTATTATATGCCTATTATGGTTTTACTTCCGCTGAAATCCAGCCGTTGCGCATGGCTAAGGCAACGGCATGGGCTCTATCATTAGCATTTAGCTTGCGAAGGATGGAGCTAACATGATTCTTAATTGTTTGCTCACTGATTTCTAATATACGGGCGATTTGTTTATTTGAGTTGCCATTAGCAATGTAGTTTAGAATCTGCGACTCCCTATGGGTAAGGTGGGCAATTAGACTGTCGATCTTTTTTCCCATTGATACTGTTTCTTGAAATTGCTTTAATACATGTTCAGCGACCTTTGGTCTAGCTATAAGGCTGTTATTTATAGGGTATTCACCATTACAAGCTCGGTGTATAATGCTAACTAGCTCTTCAGCAGTGGTGTTCTTTCTGAGGTAAGCTACTGCTCCAGTTTTGATAACTTCAAAAAGCTCGTCATCATTATGGTTGGAACTTAGTAGCACCACTTTAGTACTTGGGTAGCGTCGTACGATATTTCTACCTAGTTCAAGCCCGCTGAGAACAGGAAAGTCAATGTCCAGCAGGACAACATCTGGAGAATTGGCTTCAATTAACTCCAATGGCTCTTGAGATGGGTCACAGTCTACTATTTTGAAATCAGATTGCCGAGATAGTGCCTGGCACATACCAGCCCGGAAAAACGCTTGCTTATCAATTATCATTACTGTGATTCCGTTCACTGCTACCTCACTAGAACATTTTTGTTATTATTCTGACTAGGTTTCCTATTATTGCTCCTAGAGCCTATTTGTTAAATTAGTGACTTCCTATCACTGCTGGCTATTTTCGGTCTGCTGGGAAAGGAAGCTGTCGATATCCTCCTGGTGAAATCTTCTATCACCTCGTGAGCCGATTCGGTATGCCTTTAGTATTCCCTGATTACTCCACCGCCTTACTGTATTAATATGCACATTGAGAAGGCGAGCTACGTCGCTTATTGTCAGCATTATGTTCGTCTCATTAGGACTTGCCATGCTTCGTTTTCCTCCCTAAAAATAACTTAAACTTAACTATTACTACTATAGTTTATCTTACTTCCTAAATGCAATGACCCAAATGGGCTATAGACCATAGGAAATAGTAATAGGAATATAGGGTCATATAGAGGGTGTCTTGGGTTCAGGTTTGTTAGTGGTTATCGCCCGGTTTCCTATTGTAGAGGCGAGATTACCCAATATCTCGATGCTGGGTGAGTCTTCTTCGCAACCAGAAGCCAAGAATAGTGAGTAACACCACACCAAGACCTATCCATATATAGATGGGCCAGCTTGAGACTGAAGTCCAAGAAGAGCCAACATAGAATAACACCGGGTGTGTCCAATCACTCTCGTTGGAGGCACTATCTACTGCCTTCACCCTCCAGTAGTAGGGGGTTTTCTTCTTGGTTGGTTCTAGCCTCTCCTCTTTAGCGATAGTGTGTTCCGAGTGAGTTAATCCCTTCTTTTCCAGCACTATGATTGCAAAATCAGCATCAGTGGCAACCTGGAGAGCATAAGTTACGCCGCTGGCATCCTCAACATCCTCCCAGTCAAAATATGCTTCTGCATTTGACATACCGGCAACTTTTGGTAACCGTGGCACTGGTATTGGCGGTGCTTGTGCTTCCATAGTAAAGATTGATATTACCGTGTTGGTAACATCAGTGGCAGTTACAAGATGGTTGCCAGCCACGCTGGGCGGGACAGTAAAGGTCGCCAAGAAATTACCGTAAACATCAGTAGGTGCTTTAGCTACAGTGATGACCTCACTGTTACTATAGGTGATGGTAACCAGGGTGTTGTTAATGAATCCGCTGCCGTAAATGGTAAGCTCTATGCCGACATAACCAGGCAATGTCTGACTTGTCGTTGGACTGAGACTGATGCCAGCCGAAATAGTCAAATCTACATTAGCCTTATTGGCGCTACGGTCTCTGGCTCTTACCTCACTGATGCCGCTGGTGGTGTTGGAAGGCACAAGGAAGCTGCCAGTGAAGCTGCCCTTATGATTAGTTTTTATTGCTATGGGATTAGTGGAAACCCTGTTACCATCAAAGGTAACGGTTATGTATTCCTTTTTTGCAAAACCGGCGCCGCTAACCTCTACCGTGTTTCCTCCAGACGATGAGGTTGGGGATACAGTTATTTTAGGTTTCACGATGAACTCAGCCTCAGGCTTATTACCAGATTCATCGGTAACGGTTATAGTATGGTTGCCAGTAATGCTCTCAGGGACGATAATGGTGCAGTTGAATTTGCCTTCGCTATCGGTTGCCTTATCCCCACTAACTATATCAACAACATCATAATCATATTCAATGGTAATTATTTGACCCTGGCGGAGCTCCTCACCGCTAATCGTGACCTCACTACCCACTAGACCCTTTTCAGGGTCTAGCTCAATTTCACCTTTGATTATACTAAACTTGGCAGTGGCTTCTATGCGGACGCTGTTGCGATAGGTGATATATACATAATAGTAGCCGCCGTGCACATCTTCTGTATGATACCCATCGGTAAGTGTATAAGGTACGACAAAATTAGTATTAAAAGTACCATCGACTGTGGTGAAGGCTCTTTCCACCTCCTCATAGGCATCAAGCCCATCAATGTTGTCACCGACATCGGCTTTATAACTAGAAAAGTAGATATATACCCTGTAATTAGCATCGAAATCGTAGCCAAGAATCTCAATATTGTCACCGATTTCACCCTCATCGGGGTCGATAGTAATATTCTCACCCGTGGCGTGGATAGGAATAGCAGGGAATGCTACCACCAGCAGGACAAGGATAATGCCTGATACCAGGATACGGAAAATTTTACTGCCTCTCACTCTACTGTTTCCCCTTAATATCTTATATTAAACACTTTATTTATTGTAAACAATAATAAGCTTCAATATGAATTATGTCAATTTCTGACATTAAGCGGGGACGAGTCTTGACCATTATTGACAGTGCTGTTAACTGTGCTTATACTAAAAATAATTATAGCAGGCAAGTAAGGGGGGACGCAAAAGAAATGAAATACGATAAACAAGCCGAGAAGGAAGCCAAGAGGGAAGCTGAGGAAGCTAGGAAGGCTGAGGAGACGGCAAAAAGGGAAGCCGAAGAGGCTAAGGAGAGAGCCAAGCGGGCAGCTGAGGAAGCTAGGAAAGCCGAGGAAGTCGAGAGGAAGGCAAAGAAGGAAGCTGAGCAAGCAGCCAGAGAGAAAGCTAAGCGGGAAGCCGAAGAGGCTAAGGAGAGAGCCAAGCGGGAAGCTGAGGAGGCTAGGAAAGCTGCGGAAGCCGAGAAGGAAGCCAAGAAGGAGGCTGAACAGGCAGCCAAAGAGAAAGCTAAGCGGGAAGCCGAAGAGGCTAAGGAGAGAGCCAAGCGGGAAGCTGAGGAAGCCAGGAAAGCTGCGGAAGCCGAGAAGGAAGCCAAGAAGGAGGCTGAACAGGCAGCCAAAGAGAAAGCTAAGCGGGAAGCCGAAGAGGCTAAGGAGAGAGCCAAGAGGGAAGCTGAGGAGGCCAGGAAAGCCGCGGAAGCCGAGAAGGAAGCCAAGAGAGAGGCTGAGCAGGCAGCCAAGGAGAGAGCTGAGCGGGAAGCCGAAGAGGCTAAGGAGAGAGCCAAGAGGGAAGCTGAGGAGGCCAGGAAAGCTGCGGAAGCCGAGAAGGAAGCCAAGAGAGAGGCTGAGCAGGCAGCCAAGGAGAGAGCTGAGCGGGAAGCCGAAGAGGCTAAGGAGAGAGCTAAGCGGGAAGATGAGGAAGCCAGGAAAGCTGAGGAAGCCGAGAAGGAAGCCAAGATAGAGGCTGAGCAGGCGGCCAAGGAGAAAGCTAAGCGGGAAGCCGAAGAGGCAGCTAAGGAGAAAGCTAAGGGGGAAGCTGAGGAAGCTAGGAAAGCCGAGGAGACGGCAAAAAGGGAAGACGAAGAAAAGTTAAGCGCTGAACTTTATGAGGGATTGGTGAAAATGACGATAGCATCACCAGTAGATTATGAGCAGATGGGGAGATTGGAGGAATATTTGCGTCAGGTTCAAAATCTACACCTGGTATTAGTTGGAGGCTCAGTTGAGGAAGGTGCCAAGATTGTTGTATCCGCAGACAAATCAATTCCTTTAATTAGCATCTTGAGAGAAATGCCATCTGTAGAGCAGGTAGTTAAGACTGATAAGGAAATTCAGGTTACGCTAAAGCCAAAAATTTAACTGAACTAACAACTCATCAAATAGTATAATCGCTATGAGGTATTAGGAGCACTAGTAAGACTCCGCTGTAAAAATACCGGTAAAGGTGGTGGCCGTCAGCCTTTCTGTAGGATGAGAAAATGTTGCCATCCTTTATCTATTCTAGCACTGAATTGGAATATTTAACATACATTTGACTCGTCAAATGTATTGGTTATGCCGTTTAGGTTTTTCTGTGATTTAGTTCAGATATACTGGGGGAGACTATGTTCTCCAGAATGCGGGCAACCCAACCTTATGCTCACCCCAATGTTATTACTCTCTTTTTTTATCAATGTCAGGCTATTTTCGGTCATTGTGAGTCCTTCGGTTCATCCTTCACCCTTTGCTGAAGGATAAAGGGCGAAGCAATCTCTCAGTATGTCATTGTGAGCGAAGCGAAACAATCTAAAAGATTATATCGTTTGCTTGAGATTGCTTCGTCGTCCTTCTGGGAAGGACTCATCGCAATGACGAGGGGGTAAGTGCATCGCAATGACGAAATAGTGAGAAACATTCACTACCTTCTAGAAACATAAAAGAAGAGAAGTGTCTTACCAGATTACCGGATGGGTACGATCTGTTTGCAAGGATAGTGAAATCTGTTACACTAAGTTCAGTTTCTAATCTGAGAATTTAGATATGAAAAGAAGGGTAGTAGTAACCGGCTTAGGGGCAATAACTCCCCTAGGCATAGGCGTGGAGAAAAACTGGCAATCTTTGTGTCAGGGGAAATCGGGTATTAGTATGATTACCAGGTTTGATGCTACTGATTTTGGGACCCGGATTGCTGGTGAAGTGAAGGACTTTAATCCGCAGGATTTTATGGGCAGGAAGTTGGTGCAGAGGACAGATCGTTTCATCCAGTTTGCTCTAGCTGCAACTCAGATAGCACTGGATGATTCTGGGTTAACCACCAATCCAAGCAATACTGACAGGGTTGGCGTAGCCATAGGAACAGCCTTGGGCGGGATAGAAAGTTTGGGAAAGAATCATCGGTTGCTGTTGGAGGGCGCTCGCCATCAAATTTCCCCGTTTTTTATACCTTGTTTTTTGGCTAATATGGCGTCATGCCAGGTTGCCATGCAGTTTGGCGCCAAGGGACCGAATATCTGCCCGGTGACTGCCTGCGCGGCTGGAACGCAGGCTATTGGTGATGCCTTTAGGATTATCCAGAGGGGCGAGGCTGAGGCTATGATTACTGGCGGGACAGAGGCAGACATTACCCCTATTATCTTGGCTGGATTGGATGCATTGAGGGTGATGTCAACTAGGAATGAGAAGCCGGAGAAGGCGAGCCGCCCCTTTGATAAAGACCGTGATGGCTTTGTTATTAGTGAGGGCAGCGGAGTTATCATTTTGGAAGAGTTAGAATTCGCATTAAGTAGGGGAGCTAAAATATTTGCTGAGGTATTGGGCTATGGCTTGAACAGTGATGCCTACCACATAACTTCTCCAGACCTTGAAGGAAAAGGTGTGTCTGGTTGCATCAGAATGGCGCTCAATGATGCTAACATTTCTGCCGATAATATTGATTATATTAATGCCCATGGCACATCAACATATCTAGGCGACTTATCTGAAACCCGAGCTATAAAGAGGGTTTTTCGAGAGCGTGCCAGTAACATACCTATAAGTGCTAATAAATCAATGATAGGTCACCTGTGGGGTGCGGCTGGGGCAGTGGAGGCAGTATTTGGCATCTTGACTATTACCCAGGGTATTATCCCACCAACCATCAATTACGAGACTCCGGACCCGGAGTGTGACCTTGGTTATGTGCCTAATGTAGCTAAAAAGGCCAAGGTAAGGGTAGTCCTTTCCAACTCCTTTGCTTTTGGCGGTATTAACGCTGTCTTAGTTTTTAGCCAGTTCCCCCCACAGTAAAAGCATTTATTTAATCTGACATCTGAATTCAGCCTAGTTGCAAAAGGTTAGTAATATATGTTATATTATACCTAGTAATGCTAGGTATTAAATTAAGGAGGTAATGTGAATGGTGCCAAGGCGTAAATTAATGAAAGGTAGCACCGATTCTTTACTTCTGCACCTAATAAGTCGGCAACCAATGTATGGTTACCAGATAATTAAAGAGCTTGAGAGAAAAAGTCGGGGCTACTTCAAATTTAAGGAGGGGACTCTTTATCCAGCTCTTCACCGTTTGGAAAGGGCGGGCTTAATCTTGGGCAAGTGGCAGACTTTAGCCGGTGGACGGCAGAGGAGATACTATTACATTACCAATAAAGGCAACCAAATATTGGTAGCTAAAATGGATCAGTGGCGGGATTTTTTAGCTGCCATGAACCTGATTATTGAGCCACTAAGTACTTGATGTGGAGTAGAGAAATGACAACTTCACTGAGTTCTTATCTCAACTGTATTCGAGATAATCTGAGACTTGAGCCTTCGTCTGAGGAGGAAGTTATCGATGAGTTACAAACGCATATTGATGATAAACTCAGAGAACTGAAGGAGTCCGGATTATCTGAAGAGGAAGCAGCTAACACTTGTGTCAGTCTCTTGGGCTCGGCTAAGTTAGTAGCTTGTCAGTTATATGAGGCTCATAGCCAGGGTACCTGGAGGCAAACACTATTAGCTTCAATGCCACACTTTCTTTTTGCCTCACTTTTTGTCCTCAATTGGTGGCGAGGTAGTGGTTGGCTATTAATTATGCTTGTCTCCGTCCTGACTATGGCTGTATATGGTTGGTGGCATGGTAAACCAACATGGCTTTTCTCTTGGCTGGGTTATTCCTTACTGCCGGTAGTAGCGGCTGGTCTCTCCTTACTTTATTTACCTAAAGGATGGTCGTGGTTAGCTATACTCCTTTATATCCCACTGGCTTTATGGTTACTTTACTCTATTACACTTCAGACCATAAAAAGAGATTGGCTGTATTGCTCCCTAATGCTGCTTCCGGTGCCAACTATTATTGCGTGGTTTTTAGTTGTGGAGCCAATGGGTAGATACCCTGAGTATTGGCTTGAGCGAATCCAAAATTTTGCTACTTGGATTGGACTGAGCTTTTTAGCTTTAGCGGTAGCTGTAGCCTTATTCATCCGGCTGAGACAACGGTGGCTAAAGGTATCGGTACTAGTTATATCGGGACTTCTAACTTTAATTATGGTCGCCTGTTATGCTGAGGGAAAGCTTGGGCTATTTGCTCTTCTAGTTCTAATTGTGGTTATGTTGGGACTTGTCTTGATCCCAGCATTGCTGGAACATTGGCTAAAGCATGGTAGGCAACAGCCGATAGTTTAGGCGGTTGTCTCATTGTGAGGTTTATTATGCCAGGGGTAATCATCGTAACTGATAGCATAGCTTGCCTCCCCAGGGGGTTGGTGGAGCAATATGGGATTGAGATTGTGCCCATTAGCATTTGCTTTCGCAACGAGGTCTATCGGGATTGGGTGGATATAACTCCCACTGAGGCTTATGAGTTATTTTTACAGGATCCCGAAAGGTTTACTACATCGCCAGCATCACCCGGGCACTATCTCGAAGCCTACCATAAGGCAAGCGAGCAAACCAAGCACATTCTTTGTGTTACTCTTTCATCTAAGCTAAGTACCGGGTATGAAATGGCTTGTGTTGCCAGGGAACAAGCCAAGTCTGAACTTCCCCAGACATCCATTGAGGTATTGGATTCCCAGACTGTTACCGCCGCCCAGGGCTTTGTTGCCCTGGCTGGGGCTAGAGCAGCCGCCGAGGGGGAGAACTTGGCTGAGGTGGTCCAAGCCGCTGAGGAAGTGAGAGACAGGGTGACTTTTCTTCTCTTTGTGGATACAATCCGTCATGTTTACCGAACAGGGCGCGTACCTAAAGTGGCTGCCCAGGTAGGTTCAGTGCTTAAAATCAAACCAATACTTACCAGTTCCTCGGGGCTGGTGCGTTTTGCTGGGGCGGTGAGAAGCAAAGAGCGTGGCATAAATCGTGTCCTTAAAATGATGGGAGACAAAGTAGGACAAAACCCAGTGCATGTTGCCGTGATGCATGCCTATGCCCAGGAAGAAGCCGAGAGGCTGACGGCGCGGATATCATCTGAATTTAATTGTGCCGAGCTCTGGCTTACCGAGTTTAGCCCGGTAATGGGCTATGCCACTGGCACTGGAACCTTGGGTTTTGCTTATTACAAGGAATAAGTTGTTGTCGGGTTACAAGTATTCTCTCATGAGGGTTAAAGGTGGTCAATGAGATTGTAGCCGTGATACTTGGCTATTTATTAGGCTCTATTCCTTCAGCCTATATTGCCACCCGGATAGCCGCCAGTAAGGATATACGCCAGATGGGCGGTGGCAATGTAGGTGGCTTAAATACCTACCTAGAAGTAGGGGCTAAACCTGCCCTAGCCGTGGGTATAGTTGACCTGAGTAAGGGGGCGGCAGCAGTAGCCATAGCCTACTGGCTATTGGATGTGCCCCAGCTATTTGTTATGCTCGCCGGATTAGCTGCCGTGATTGGACATATGTGGATGGTCTTTCTGAAATTCAGCGGGGGCAAAGGCATGGGGACTACCTTTGGTGCTCTAGCTGTCCTGATGCCTATCTATGGATATTGGTATGGATTTCTAATCTTCCTGGCTGTAATCATTATCCCCTTCGTAATTACCCGTAATGTAGCCTTGTCTATGGCCATTGGTATCCTGTTTCTACCTCTTATTATCTGGTTACTAACGCAATCAAAATTGGCTGTTACCCTGGTCATTATCCTAGGGGTATTAATCGGCGTAAAATTTTTACCAACAGCTAGGGCAGTTTGGACTAAGAGCGAGACTAAAAAGGAGTTTATCTTTGGTGACAGGCAACGGCCTGAAGATAAAAGAGAAGAGACAAAATAGCGCCACCGCTTTGGCTCTTATAATCCTTACTTTATTTGGCAACTATAAGGAGAAATTGGATTTTTAGAGTTAATAAGATGGCTATTGCAACTGATACTACAGCCCATATCCCTTAAGAGCAGGTGGCGAATTATAGCATTGCCTTGGTGCGATTGCACATCATTTTAACGATAAGGTCTATCAGGATGTGATAGGCATAAATCCCGCCCAGTTTTATGCCCCTCTTAGGCCGGCAAAGAAGCCTCCCGCTACTTTAATTAATTAACCAGATTTTTACCAAACTACCTAGCCAAAAAGGTAAAAATATTCTATAATCAATAGAATGGAATATACTGAGCTTGTTTCGGATGTTGAACGATTGAGTGAGACTTTAGGGGAGCTTCCTGAACCGATGATAGAGCCTGCTTTTATTGCAGTGAGCGGCTTGCCCGGGGTAGGGAAATCTTACTTCTGTAGTAAGTTAGTTGAGAGGTTACCGTTTGTTATTCTGGAAAGTGATGCCTTGCGTAAGGTTCTCTTCTCATCCCCAAATTATGGTTTACAGGAGAGCTATCGCCTTTTTCGCGCCTGTAATCTTCTCATTGAGAGGCTACTGAAGGGAGGAATACCACTTATTCTGGATGCTACAAATCTGTCGGAGCGACACCGTGAGCGTCTATATAATATTGCTGATCGTTTGAATGTTAAGCTAATATTGGTCCGTGTTGGAGCCCCGCTCCAGGTAGTGCATGAACGGCTTAAGGCTAGGCTGGAAAATTCGGAGGGTAAATCAGATGCCGACTGGACGGTATATAAGAGGATGAGGTCTACAGTTGAGGAAATTGGTCGTAACTACTATGCCGTAGATACATCCAGAGATATTACTCTCGTCCTCAATAAGATTGTTAGAGAAATTAATAAGTAAAGGGAGATTTGTGATGGAGATTAAGGTTATAGTTGGTGATATTATTAAGACCAAAGCTGACGCAATTATTGTGCCCTTTTTTGAAGGGATGGAACACCCAGAAGGTGATACGGCTGCTATAGATAAGGCTTTAGATGGCGCCATCTCTCAGCTTATTAGCCAGGACGAGATTAAGGGTAAACTCAATGAGATTACTATTATCCATAGCCTGGGTAAGCTTCCAGCAGCTCGGGTAGTAGTTGTTGGACTGGGTAAGCAGCAGTCGCTATCTCAGGATAAGGTTAGTGGGGTAGTGGCTGAGGCTTGTCGGTTTCTACGGCAGAAGGGTGTCAATAGCATCGCTACTGTTGCCCAAGGAGCAGGAATATCCGGAATAAACCTGGAGAGTGCTGTTCGAGCAGTAACCGAGGGTGCTCTGCTTGGTGTCTATTCGTTTCGCAGACATATAACCAAAGAGGCTGAATATGGTGAGATTAAGGAGCTTGCTATAGTGGGGACTGACGGAACTAAACTTCCTCGTTTGGAGCAGGCTTGTTATGAGGGCAAAGTTCTAGCCGAGGCAACTAACCTGGCTCGTGATATGGTCAATGAGCCAGCTAACCATATGACCCCCAGTAATATGGCTGAGATAGCAGCTAATCTGGCTGAGAGTTACAGGCTTGAGCTTAGCATCTTTGAGCAAGAGAAAATGCAGGAATTAGGCATGGGAGGACTGCTTGGCGTAAGCCAGGGAAGTCGGCAATTACCGAAACTCATTATCCTCCACTATAAAGGGGATGACTCTACACAGCTTAATGTGGCGTTAGTCGGCAAAGGGGTAACCTTTGATTCCGGGGGTATCTCTATAAAACCATCGGAGAGGATGGGAGAGATGAAAGGAGACATGGCTGGAGGTGCTGCTGTCATGGCAGCGATAAGTGCTATTGCTCGGCTTAAGCCCAAGATTAATGTTGCCGCTATTATCCCGGCTACAGAGAACCTGCCTGATGGTAACGCTCTGAAGCCGGGTGATGTCCTGACCGCAATGAATGGTAAGACGATTGAGATTATCTCCACAGATGCCGAAGGGAGGCTTATTTTAGCTGATGCTTTGAGCTATACCAATAAGCTTGATGCCAAGCATATAATTGATGTAGCTACTTTAACTGGAGCCTGCCAGATAGCTCTGGGTACTTTATGTACTGGTGCTTTTGGTAATAATCAGGAGCTGATAAATAAGGTAATTGCGGCTGGTAATGAAGCTGGCGAACCTATCTGGCAGATGCCGATGTATGAGGAATATAAAGAGCAGAATAAGAGTGATGTTGCTGATATTAAAAATGTTGGTGGTAGATCCGCGGGTGCTATCACCGCGGCTCAGTTTCTAGCTGAATTTGTTGGCGATACCCCGTGGGTTCATTTGGATATTGCCGGTACCAGTGAAAGTGAAAAAGAGCGAGCCTATCTAGTAAAAGGGGCTACCGGGGTGCCAGTAAGGACATTGGTAAATCTCGTCCTTTCTCTTGCCAAATCCTAGACGAGACAGGGAGGCTTTAAATTATAAGGATTTAATACCTAATAATGGTGTAGATGAATTTCTTCCGGGAAAAAGGTATAAGCAAGTTGGATACTAGCCAGGTGAAATTCAGGCAGGGAGAGCTCCCAGCCACAACTTTAACCATAGTCCCGTACACAGCACTATAAGGACAAGGATGGAATTGCTTATTAGCCTCCTTCTCTATGACCTGAATTAATAGGCGGATGCTTATTCCCGAGGATAAGATTGGGGTGGCAAAGGGAGACAGGGCTAGTGATAAGGATAGATTGGAGTATTATAGAAAAAGTAAAAGTTGGTAGGATAAACTTCAGGAGGAAGTCTTGATATTTGAGGCTTCAGATTTTGTTTTTGAACCGCCACCAGTAATATCCAGAGCACGACGTGTTTTGATTAAACCCAGTGCCTCTTGTCCGGTACCATATCCGGTAACCACTAGCCCGGATATGTTATCGGCAATAATAGAGGGTATCAGACAAGTCAGTGATGCCGATATTCTTTTACTTGAGGGCACTCCCGGAGGGGAACCAATCCGCCCCATCTACCAGGCATTAGGTTATGATTTCCCGCGGGTATTAACTCTGGATGTAAAGGGTTGTATCTGGGTAGAGGTAGATAATCCTCTATCTAAGCCTTTGGCTATACCGACCTTCTGGGTGCCTAATGTTATCTTGTCTAGCGACTACTTAATAAATGTAGCTCCATTAAGGATTTCTGATGGTAGAGGTAGACTTAGCATAATGAACCTGCTTACCCTGCTCCCAGGCAGCAAGTATAGTAGTGAACAGTTAAATGGATGGGAAGCCTTATATAGTCTGGGGATAGATAGGGTGATAGCTGACCTCTATTTTACTTTACCCTTTGACCTGGGGATTATAGAGGCTCGCCAGAAGTTTATTTACCACGATGACCCTACTCAGGGTGAGATTGAGGAGTATGGCAAGGTGTTTATCGGTGAGCCTTATGAGGTAGATTGTGAAGTCTCGGAATTACTAGGGCTTGAGACAGAGTATCTTGACTTGATTAAGATAGCCAAAGCAGAATTTGAGGCTTAAAGGTCTCTATTGTAAATAGTTTGGTGAATAAAGAAAACATGAGTTTTGACCAACATCGACAGCGCTGGTTTATTGATTTAGATTGGTATCAGAAGAATAATCGCTCATTTATTATCTTGGCGCGGAGCCGTATGTGTCCCAAGTGCCAGGAGCGGTTGATGGTAGGAGAAGGAGAGGTTTCGCCGTCTGACATTTTAGCTAATATTAAAAACTGCTGTTCTCAAGCAACAAATTTTATTAGCGGTGAATTACCCATATTAGAGAGTGTATTTCGCTTTTTCTTAGGGAATGGCAATGAGCCCGTTGATGTGGAGGAACTAGGCAAGCGACTAAGTGAGTGGCGTGGTAGAGATACCTACCGTACCTCGGATGAGATTCTACCGCATCTACTTAATAGTGACCAATATTATGGCTTGAGACAGGTGCAAACCTAAATCCTAGCTAATAACTTATAGAAAAATGGGAGAACTTTCCGCTATATTCTGACCAGTTTACTACTACTTTGTCTACTTCAGCCATAGGCGGTCCTACTTTACAGTAGCCAATTAGCTTTACTAACTGCTTTCTTCTCCCTTCAGCGTTTACTTCTACATTTCCCTCAGGTAGGTTGCGTACATAGCCAACCAGACCCAACTCTTTGGCTCGCTTGGATATAAAGTCGCGGAAGAGAACACCCTGAACATAACCATATACTATTGCCTGCACTGAGACTAAGTCAGTCATTACGAATCACTTTATCCTACAATAAACCTTAATGGTAGCGGAAAGTGATATTTATCTAGGCGGTATAAACCCTGCTGATGAGCCAGGTCTATGGCTTCATAGAATTCCTGTTTATTCACCGGACGGGACAGTAATGGTATATCAAAGGCTTTATAGCAGGGATGATACTGAGCCATAATGTTCAGGTAGGTATTGGTGGAGACCTCTCTGGCAAGGAAACGCACTATCTCCTGAGTTCCAGCCAAATGGTGAGGCAGCACCAGATGGCGTACCAGAAGACCGCGCTGAGCTATCCCCTGTTCATCTATCTGGAGGTCACCCACCTGGCGGTACATTTCCTTAATGGCTGCTTTATTTATCTTGGGGTAGTCTTCTATCCCGGATAGCTGCTCAGCAATTTTAGCATCAGAATACTTCATATCAGGCATATAGATGTCAACAATCCCGTCCAATAGCTCCAGGGTGTCTACAGAATCATAGCCACCAGAGTTATAGACCAAGGGTAAATGGAGACCCATGCTCACTGCCAGATATAAAGCCTCCAGGATGTGAGGCACTATATGGGTTGGACTCACTAGATTTATGTTGTGGCAGCCACTAGCCTGAAGGGAGAGCATCATTCTTGCCAGTTCTTCCTTGTCAATAACACACCCTTCACCTAACTGGCTTATAGTGTAATTCTGGCAGAAGACACAGCGTAGATTACAATAGGTGAAAAAGATGGTTCCAGAGCCATGCCTACCGACTAAAGGCGCCTCTTCCCCGAAGTGAGGACCATAGCTGGAAACTACCACTTGGTCAGTAACCTGGCACTTTCCGCTTTCACCAGCTAGGCGATTAACACCGCAGTGGCGAGGGCATAAGCAGCATTCTTCAAGTATTGATTTGGCTTTCTCAAGGCGAGCCTTTAACTCCCCAGTGCCATAAAGCTGCTGATAAGCTGCTATCTGTCTTATTCCTCCTCTACTTTTCTTTCCTTCTTTCCCTTCTTAACTACTTCTACAGTGGTTGGAGATGGCAGGATGCTAGTCACCGTTACCTTCTTGGTGCTCTTTTTGGGTTTCTTTGGTTCTCTATGTCTGAAATCTCGCCTTCCCATAACGACACCTCTATTTGGGTAATAGACGATAAGGACTATAAATTTAAGTTTAGCAAAGAAATGCCACTATGTAAAGTAAGTTGAAAGTTGCTCTAATGCTAAGCGGGCAGCTTCAGTTTCTGCCAGCCTTTTACTCTTGCCTGTCCCCTTGCTTAATACAGCATCACCCACTCTTACCTCAACAGTAAACCTTCTGTCGTGGTCTGGTCCGGTTGCTTCTACTACATAGTAGAAAGGCGTCGGTTGCTGCCTTGACTGGATGAGCTCCTGAAGTTGTGTTTTATAATCAACCTCTACACCTTGGCTTACAATCTTCCGTAGCTCTTTATCGAGTAAACTCAGGATGAAATCCCCGGCAGCAACCAATCCCTGGTCAAGGAAGATGACAGCTATCAATGCTTCTAAGGTTCCTGCAAGGTTAGTCGGTTTCTGCCGTCCACCACTTGCCTCCTCCCCCTTTCCCAGATAGAGATAATCACCGAGTCCAAAGGTTGTTGCTATACCAGCTAGAGTATCGCCACGCACTAGAGTTGCGCGTACTCTTGTCATTTCTCCCTCAGTGAAGTGAGGGAAGTCCTGGTATAACTTTTCAGTAATGACAAAGCCCAAAACAGCATCGCCTAAAAATTCTAGCCTTTCATTGGAAAATGGAGCAAAGCCAGGATTCTCGTTAATATAAGAGCTGTGAACTAGAGATTGCTCCAGCAGGGATGTGTTATTAAAGGAGAGTCCCATAATTTGTTGTAGAGCAGCTAAATCAGCCAAAATGTAATCCCCACTTTCTCAACATAATTCTAACATAAACATCTAAGCTAAGCATGTCAAACCATGTAGGGGGTTTTAAATTACCCTCTTGTTGCCATTGGTATAGCTCCGTGCTATAATTTTGGGGTGCTGGGGAATAGTCTAGTGGTAGGACAGCGGATTCTGGATCCGTCAGGGTAGGTTCGAATCCTACTTCCCCAGCCAGATATATAAAGCAAGAGGTATAAGTGACATACACGGTGATAACTGAGTAGGATAGTGAATCGGACTATGTTGCTTATGTCCCTGCGTTAAAGGGGTGTGTCTCATAGAGTGAGACCAGTGAAGAAGCTTTAAAGAGTATAACGAAGGCAACGGAAGCTTACATTAAAATACTTCTTGCAGATGGATTTCCTGCCTCGATATAAGTTATATTACTAAGAGAGGTTAAATTAAGCATACCCGATTATCGGTTTACGGTGATAGTGGGATAGTATGAAGATGGGCTTAATATAGCATCTATTCCACTTTTTCAAGGTTGCTATACGCAGGGTGAAACCTATGAGGAAGTTTTGGAGAATGTCAAAGATGCTAACAAGTCACATGTAGAAGCTCGTCAGTCATTAGGGGTGCCTGTTCCTACAGGAATTACTTTAGTGAGGGGCAGACAGTTGCCCTGAATTAGCCTAGTTTAGCCTGACTTGAAGAGGTGGTAAGGGTATTATAGTTGGCGATTTTATTAAGCTCATTTAGTAAGTAATCACTGAAGCTTTTTAAATGGCGCATTCGTCTAGGGGTTGAGGACACCTCCCTCTCAAGGAGGAGATCACCGGTTCGAATCCGGTATGCGCTACCAATCTTGACTTTTAATGTCATTCATTTTTATAATGTTCACGCTAATAAGTACTGGCTATTAAATCTTGCAGGCTAATGCCCGAGTAGCGCAATGGTAGCGCAACCGACTTGTAATCGGTAGGTTAGTGGGTTCGAATCCCCTCTCGGGCTGGGTATTTAGTGGTGATACCGGGAGGGGTGCCGGAGTGGTTAATCGGAGCAGACTGTAAATCTGCCGCCTGAAATGGCTACGTAGGTTCGAATCCTACCCCCTCCACCATAGTTCAAGTATATGGTTGGACTAGACAGCATAGTCTAATAACTTATATAATGGGATTAGTGCCCACATAGCTCAGCAGGTAGAGCACGTTCTTGGTAAGAACGGGGTCACCAGTTCGAGTCTGGTTGTGGGCTTAAATAAAGGGGGTTAAGAATGGCTAAAAAGAAATTTGAGAGAACTAAACCACATTGCAATGTAGGTACTGTCGGTCATGTTGACCACGGGAAAACAACATTAACCTCAGCGATAACCAAGGTGTTAGCAACAGTAGGTTCCACAGGGTATCGCTCATTTGATAGTATTGATAATGCACCAGAAGAGAAATCACGAGGATTAACCATCGCTATTGCCCATATTGAGTATGAAACCGAAAAACGGCACTATGCTCATATTGATTGCCCGGGGCACGCTGACTATATTAAGAATATGATAACTGGGGCGGCTCAAATGGATGGGGCTATATTGGTGGTTAGTGCTCCGGATGGTCCTATGCCCCAGACCAGAGAACATCTTCTGTTAGCCCGCCAGGTAGAGGTTCCAGCCATTGTCGTTTGCCTGAATAAGGTAGATCTGATGGAAGATGAAGAGCTTCTAGAACTAGTGGAGATGGAGATGAGGGAACTGCTTAGTAAGTATGGTTTCCCTGGTGATGAGGTACCAATAGTAAGGGCGAGTAGTCTCAAAGCTGGCGAGTGTGGTTGTGGTAAACGGGAATGCCAGTGGTGTGGTGCTATCTGGAATCTAATGGATGCAATAGATAGCTATATTCCCATTCCGGTCCGACCTAAAGACCAGCCCTTCTTGATGTCAGTGGAAGATGTGTTTAGCATCAAGGGGCGGGGTACCGTGCCCACAGGAAGGGTAGAGAGGGGAGTAATTAAGCCTGGGGAGGAAATTGAGATTGTTGGCTTACATCATGAGCCCCACAGGACGGTAGCTACCAGTCTGGAAATGTTTCATAAGATCCTAGATGAGGCTGAGCCGGGAGATGCCGTTGGTATATTGCTTAGGGGTATAGACCGAGAAGAGGTGGAGCGGGGGCAGGTACTGGCTGCCCCGGGTTCAATTAAACCGCATACCTATGCTGAAGGTCAGGTGTATGTTTTGAGCAAAGAGGAGGGAGGCAGGCATACTCCTTTCTTTAACGGGTATAAGCCTCAATTTTATATTAGGACCACAGATGTTACTGGAAGCATTGAGCTTCCAGAAGGGGTGGAGATGGTTATGCCCGGTGATAATATAAAGATGAAAATAAAACTTATCTATCCAGTAGCTTTAGAGAAAGGTCTACGATTTGCTATTCGGGAGGGGGGTAAAACAGTAGGTGCTGGTACCATTACCGGCATCATAGAGTAGATATGGCTAAGAAAGCTGAAGCCAGGGTTATTATACATCTTGCCTGCACTGAGTGTAAGGAGAGGACATATACTACTACCAAGAATAGGAAAAATGACCCCCAGCGATTAGAAGTTAGAAAATATTGTCCCCGTTGTCGCACTCACAGACTCCATAAGGAGGTCAAGTAGTGCTATCAGGGGGTAGGTGGGGTTTCTTCTATGCCACATCGTGTTGCTAATCCAAAGCGTTCAAGATTTAGATTTATTGGCGAAACTATAGGTGAGTTGAGGAAGGTAGTTTGGCTTACCCGAAGAGAAGCTATTTATTTAACATTTCTAGTACTGGTTATTACCATTACTGCGAGCGTAATTCTGGGAGCAACGGATTATGGCTTTAGTCGCCTCATTGATAAGCTTTTACTGGGTAGATAAAAGCCCGGGTGACTTTTACACTGACGGGAGAGATAGCTTTAAATAGGCTTTAGCTGAGTGAGGTTAGCTGTGGAGGAGAATCAGCAACATTGGTTTGTAGTTCATACCTACTCAGGATATGAACAGCGAGTTAAGAAAAATCTGGAGCAGCGTATTAAGTTTATGGATACGGAAGGTGAGATTTCTCAGATAGTTATACCTACTGAGGAGGAAGTTCAGGTTAAAAATGGGCAGAGGTACAGCGTGACCAGGAAGATATTACCTGGTTATGTCCTGGTTCAAATGAAGATGAGTGACCAAAGCTGGATTGTAGTGCGCAATACTCCTGGTGTTACTGGTTTTGTTGGCAGTGAGAATAAGCCTTGTCCGCTGCCAGAGGAAGAGGTTAATCAGATTTTGAAGCAGATGTCGGATGAGGCCCCAAAGGTCAAAGTTGGCTTTCGTAAGGGACAGAGTATACGAGTGACTGATGGTCCGTTTATCGATTTTGTAGGAGTTGTGGATGATATAAATGAAGCAAAGGGCAAAGTCAAGGTGCTTCTCTTCCTTTTTGGGCGTGAAACACCGGTTGAACTTGACTTTTTGCAGGTGGAAAAACTCTGAATACTTTTAATTTTCGGTTAGGAGGCAGGAGTGGCGAAAAAGATTAGAACAGTGATTAAACTACAGATTGAAGCGGGAAAGGCAAATCCAGCGCCTCCAGTAGGTCCGGCTTTAGGACAACACGGGATTAACATTATGTCCTTTTGTAAGGAGTATAATGAGCGCACTTCTGCTCAGGCTGGGTCTATTATTCCAGTGGAAATAACTGTCTATGAGGATAGGTCATTTAATTTTATTACTAAAACGCCACCAGCTACTGATTTGCTGAAGAAGGCGGTAGGTGTGGAAAAGGGGGCTAGCACTTCCGGCCATGAAAAGGTAGGGAACTTATCCCGAAATAAAATTCGTGAGATAGCTGAGTTGAAGGCTAAAGACTTAAATGCTACTAGTATTGAGGGAGCAGAGCGAATTATTGAGGGTACAGCTCGAAGTATGGGAATTGAAGTAGGATAGGAACAATGGTAAAAAACGGAAAAAACTACCAAGAAGCAGTTAAACTGGTGGACAAGACCGAGGATTATCAGCCTCGGGAGGCTATTGAGCTAGCTAAGAAGATGACTCGTGCCCGGTTTGATGAGACGGTTGAGCTCCACCTTCGGATGGGCGTTGACCCTAGAAATGCTAGTCAGCAAGTGCGTGGTGTTGCTCTTTTGCCTCATGGGTTGGGGAGGAAGGTGCGTGTTCTGGTTTTTGCTCAGGGTGAAGATGAGAGGATTGCTAAAACAGCCGGAGCAGATGTTGTTGGTGGGGATGAGTTGATTAAGAAGATTGGGGATGGTTGGTTGGACTTCGATATGGCTATTGCTACTCCTGAAATGATGGGTAAGGTAGGTAAACTAGGGAAAATTTTGGGGAGGCGGGGATTGATGCCTAACCCTAAATCAGGAACTGTGGTGGCTGCTACTGAGTTGCCTAGAGTAATAGGTGATGCCAGTAAAGGGCGAGTAGAATTTAAGCTTGATAGGACAGCTATCATTCATGTACCTTTGGGAAAGATTAGTTTTGAAGTTGATAAGTTGATGGATAACCTGACAGCAGTAGTCGAGGCAGTGGTGAAGGCTAAACCTAGTGGTGCCAAGGGACAGTATGTGAGAACTGCCTTTATAGCTACTACTATGGGACCCAGTATCAAGCTTGACCTTATACCAACCCTGTCTTTGACTTCCAGTTAATTGTATGGTAATTTAGTAATCGTCCTAAGATAGCGGGTGCCGATTTAGGCTTAAAATAGTGTGCCTGCCGAGGTCGACAAAATCTTGGACTAATGAGATTTTGATAAGTCCTTGTGCGGTAGGCATAAGGGCTTGTTTTTAAATAGATACTTATCAGTGCTGGTTAGGAGCCAAGGAAGATGTCTAGAGATAATAAAGCACAGATTATTGATAGTTTACAGGGGGATCTTTCCAAATGTAACATCGGTATTTTAACCGACTATCGTGGATTGTCAGCTTCAGAAATGAATGTTTTACGCCGTAGACTGAGGGAGTCAGGTATTGGTTATAAAGTGGTGAAGAATACCCTGGCTCGATTTGCTGCGGAAAGAGTCGGCAAGGATGAATTGGTTAGCCTCCTTGAAGGTCCAGTAGCTATTGCCTTTGGTTATGGTGATATTACTGAGCCAGCTAGAGTATTGACTGACTATATTCGCAACTCCAAAGCCGGCTTAAGTATTAAGGGAGGCTTTTTGGGTGATAGACTACTCACTTTAGCAGAGGTGGAAACTCTGTCGTTATTGCCGTCAAGAGAGATATTGCTAGCTAGGGTTCTGGGTGAGATGCAAAGCCCTATCGTTATGTTAGTTAACTATCTCACTATCCCTATAAAGGGCGTTATAGGAGCGCTACAAGCTAGGATTCAACATTTGGAGGGAGAATAAGATGCCAGAAAATGAAGTAGAAATCGTACAAGAGACTGGTGAAGAAGTAGCTAATGACGAACAGCAAACACCAGCGCCAGAAGAAGTGAAAAAGCCAAAGAAAGTAAAAGCCACAGCAGAGAAAGGGAAAAAGGCAACAGCCATTGATGAGATAATGGCTAGTATAAAAAATATGACGGTGCTTGAACTGTCAGAGCTGGTAAAAGCTTTACAGGCTGAATTTGGGGTTAGTGCCGTGGCTCAGGCGGCAGTGACAGCAACTACGGCGGCGCCGACCGAAGCCGCAGCTCCTGAAGCCGAAGAGCAAACAGAATTCACCGTGATTCTTAAGGATATAGGGCCTAATAAGATTAGTGTGATTAAGGCGGTACGCGAGGTAACTACACTGGGGCTGAAGGAATCTAAGGATTTGGTGGAGAGTGCTCCGACACCAGTGAAGGAAGGGGTTAATAAGGACGAGGCAGCTACCATGAAACAGAAAATGGAAGCGGCTGGGGCTACTGTTGAAGTTAAATGATACCTGTATGGGCGATTTAATTGGCAGGTTGAAAACGGCGCCAAAAAACCATATAGTTATCACGGATAGCACTCCTACAGAGAAGGTAGAAAGTGCCTCAAAGAGATTGCTATATATTGATGGGCATGGGTGGCTTGTTTGTCATTCTTGGTCTAGCCACAATCTTCTGGGGTAAAAGAGAGGAGAAGGGCTATTATAACTCGATTTCAACTCATCATGATGCGAGAGAGTTCTTAGAGCATTTGCCAGAACGTCCTGAACCTGGGGCATTAAAAATAGGCGGTCGGATTGCAATTATTATCGGCTTGCTTATGGCGGTTATGGGTGGCGCCTTCTGGCTTTGGGGCTAAGATTGTTTATCCATACTAGGCGGAGACTGGCAGATGTGGTGAAGCTTCTCTCCCTATCTTCCATACTTTAATTTGGCATAGAGAAGCACAGAGACAAGAGCTGTGCCAATTGCGTTCCAGATGATGACCGGGGGAAGCCCAAAAGAAATACCGTAAGCTAACCAACTGATAATACCTAGCAAAAGTAAGGTGTTAAAGAGCAGGCTTATTTCGTGGGCGCTTTTAAGTTTAAAAATACGAATGAGCTGCGGAATAAGACTACAGGTGACAAGTGCTCCACCTACAAAGCCAAGCCATTCTCCTAAAAGCAAGGTTGATACCTCCATTTTGAGCTTATTTTATTATCTATCGATATTATTTGTCTGAATTACACCAGGCTTCTGGGTCTGTACTGGATGGCTTCAGCCAGGTGATGGGCTTTGATTATATCGGTATTTTCCAGGTCGGCGATAGTGCGAGCTATTTTGAGTATGCGGTGGAAGGCGCGGGCGGAAAGGTAGAGTTGCTTCATTGCTGCCTTGAGCAGGCTTTGGGCTGATTCTTCAACTTGACAAAACTCTCTTACTTCCGTTGGCGTCATTTCAGCATTACAGGCTAGATTTGTTCCTTGGAAGCGTTGACGTTGTGTGGTGCGGGCAGCTTCAACCCGGGTTTGAACTCTTTCTGAAAGTTCGCCTAGCCTGTTATCAGCCAACTTCTCGTAGTCAATATGGGGCACTTCAGTGAATATATCAACCCGGTCAAGAAATGGTCCGCTGATACGTTTTTGGTATCGGGAAACCAGACTGGGAGGGCAGGTGCATTGTCGGAAAGGGTCACCATAGTAACCGCAGGGGCAGGGGTTCATTGCCCCGACCAGCATAAAGTTTGCAGGGAAGGTTACACTACCTTGAGCCCGACTAATAGTGATTACTTTATCTTCCAGGGGCTGGCGCAGTAGCTCAAGCACGGCATGTCCAAATTCGGGGAGTTCATCAAGGAAGAGAACCCCCCGATGGCTAAGGCTTATTTCACCAGGTCTTGGCCAATGACCGCCACCTACCAGCCCCGCATTTGAAATAGAGTAGTGGGGGGAGCGGAAGGGTCTTCGTTTAATCAGAGGGGTATCCGATGGTAATAGACCGCTCACACTATAAATCTTGGTAACCTCCAGGGCTTCCTCAGTGGTCATTGGCGGTAGTATTGACGGTAATGAGCGTGCCAATAGTGTTTTACCACTTCCGGGGGGTCCCATCATTATTACATTATGCCCTCCAGCGGCAGCTACCTCTAAGGCTCGCTTGACATGCTCTTGCCCTTTAACATAGGCGAGGTCAGTGGTTGAGGTGGTAGGAGGGATGTATTCCTCAACCTCTTCGGGTTTGTATTCTGGGGCTGGTATTTCTCCCCGAAAATAGCTAACTAACTGGGATAATGAAGTGATGGGAATGATTTTAGCACCTTCTATTAAAGATGCCTCTTTAGCATCGGTATCAGGCACAATAGTGGTGGATAACCCTTCCTCATGAGCCAAAGCAATCATAGGCAGGATACCATTGGTGTGGCGTAAACTGCCATCCAGGGACAGCTCACCGAGGAGGACGGTTTGAGAAACATCAGCATATACTTGCTCTGAGCTGAGAAGGATACCAACGGCGATAGGTAAATCATAAGCTGGACCGGCTTTCTTTAGATTAGCCGGGGCAAGATTAACAACAATACGCCTCATTGGGAAAGAGCAAGCGGAGTTTCTGATAGCGGCTCGAACTCGCTCTCTTGCCTCCTGGACGGCGGTGTCAGGTAAGCCAACGATAGTAAAAGAGGGTAGACCAGGCGATATATCTACCTCAACTTCAACGATAGCCCCGTCTAAGCCTACGATGGCGCAGCTTATTACCTTAGCTAGCATAATTAATTTTATACTATATCATAAACAAGTGTGCCTGCGGAATGATATTATAAAATTAGAGTTGATGGTAAAACTGCTGAAGGTTAGAAATGTCTTCGGTGTTTTTGCTTTCAAGTCAGAGGAAATGTGTTCTGTTCATAATATGTACACATTAGACACAAAATTATAGTTAGTTGGGTAGTGAAGGTAAAGATTACTCGCTTAGCTTAATTATGTGCTTTGCTTCTTCAACAAGGTCCTGTGGTACCAATACTCTCACTTCTCCTAGACCATCCAGAGTCAGTCCAAATATTGCACCGGCACTTTCGTACTGCAATAGAACAGGGATTCCTTCACTTTCCAAATGAGACTTAATAATATTAGCAGTTAATTCACCCTGCACTTTATCAATTACCACGAAGTCTGAATTCGAAATTCCCATATCAACTACTATGGCTATACTAATACCCCACTCGCCAGGTGTCAAAGCAGTGGTAAAATTTAATCTATTTGATAACTTAGGTGTTAACTAATTCTTATCATACTCGCAATTTGATTTCGTCTGGAGTAATGTTCTCTACTAGTATACTGTAAAACTCTGTGTTAGTGTCTCCTAGAAACTTATTGCCTTGGTTATTATACAACACTCTCAACCAGAAGGAACGGAAAACCTAAAAAATACTAAACAGCACGAGGCGTGAAGAATAGATTGCTGGATAAGGAGTAAATTATATAGAGGATCACTTACCATTTGCCAGTCTTATAACGGCATATTCCCATAGCGATAAAACCTACACCGAAGCCAATGAAAAGTGCTGCTGGCGTAAGATTAAAACCTATACCAACGCCTAAGCCAATGATAAGACACCCAACAAATATAAAACTACCTAAGCCAGCTTTATCGGATTTGTGTTTTTCGTCAGCCACTATTTCTCTTAATGGTAAAATATTCCCAAGCCAGCTACTTTAAATAGTTTATTACTCTGTTTATTGGCTGTCAACTAAGTGGATATAAATCATTTCTTTATCATTCACATAAGGTTGTAGAGCACTGCCAAATAGAGGAAGTACGAAAAGTTACAATAATCCCAAACAGCACGAGGTGTAAAGAATAAATCATCTGGAGGAATTACTAGATAGGTGTATTAGAGAGCCCTCCTTGAAAGCCGCCAAGAGCTGAGGATTATTATACCAGCAACCAGATAAGGCAAACCGATTATTGACCAAGCCACGACATGATTGTACCCAGCGAAATACCCTATATGTATACCCAATCCGATAGAGGTTAAAACCAGAAGTGTACCAGCAGTTATATCTCGCCACCAGGATGCAATACAACTGGCTGCCGCAAGTGCTCTAAGTAAGACCAGTGTGCTGCTTTCTGTAGTTATTGGTTCGATACCTTCAGACACAGCTGAAGCAATCAACATGCCTACAAAGAATACGGCGGCAATTGACTCGATTACTCGTGCTGTCCATCGCATTCGTTTCGCTAGATAATATCGGTTACTGGCTGATATTGGCTGCCTTCTTACAATGAGCTAAAATTCCTGATATTGGCTAGTGTGGTTTTATGCTAAGCCCCAATAGTGTGGTTGTCAATGTTGTAGAATAGGCAATGAACCCCTGTCGTACGGAATGCAACTATAAAATTAGAACTGAGCGTGTGTTACTGTTCGCTCTGAAGTGAATCGGGCGTATCAGTAGCTTTCGTCGGAAATCTAGCCGCCACCCTATTCCAGCCTGCCTGCTTTTTTCTTATATTTCCCCGCCAGGCACCCCAGCCACACAGTCTGACAGCCCAGTAAATAAGAAAGACTTTCCAAGCCGGTACACCAAAAACTTCCATAGCTTCTCGGAATATCTCGTCTGACTCCTTTCGGCAACGCTCCTGTGTCCAATAGCAATAGTCGTGAATTACCGTAGCGTTTCCATGTTTTCCCCATTTTGAAACAAGTATTCGAAAGAGCCTGGGTACACTGGCAAAATCAGTCATGAATTTCGGAGGCACATCAACTGAATCGCCACTGCCTTCTTTACCAATATCATATCCAAACCCTTTTCGAAGAACCCATGTTTTACCATCGGCGAGAGGGGATACTTCCAGTATGTCGGTGAATTTGCTCATTTTTATTACTCCTTCCCTAACTACGAATAGGCAGATAAATGCCACATATGATATAGGTTATCTTTCAATCTGCTTAAACATAAAAAGAGCATCGGCCACCGCCATATTACCTGGCGATTCCAGTGCCCTTATTTCAATCCCTTCATATTCTCCAAGGCACCCAATTTTTACTATTTTTTATGTTAGTTCATATGTTTGGTCTTTAATGTAGTCCTTTTTCTATAATCTGTCAATACACCAAAAATAGAGATGTTCTACTGTACGTACCGGATGTATTTGCGGATTCAGACCATTAACGAAGTGCGCTCTTGTTGTCATTTAAGTCTAGTGCTACAATTAAATTCAGTAGGAGGAAGGCATGCCATTAGATAGCATATTTGTTAAAGGGGCTAGGGAGCATAACCTCAAAAATATAGATGTAACTATCCCTCGTGATAAACTGGTGGTTATTACTGGTGTCTCTGGCTCAGGCAAGAGTTCCCTGGCATTTGATACCATCTATGCTGAGGGACAGCGCCGCTATATGGTATCTCTGTCGGCTTATGCTCGCCAGTTTCTGGCTAGGATGGAAAAGCCAGATGTTGATTATATAGAAGGGTTGAGCCCAGCCATCTCAATTGACCAGAAGGGTTCGAGTAAGAACCCGCGGTCTACAGTGGGTACTGTAACCGAGGTCTATGATTACCTTAGGCTGTTTTTTGCCCGGTGTGGTCACCCTCATTGCCCCAAATGTGGACGAGAGATTTCTATGCAGACGGTGCAGCAGATTGTGGATGCTATTCATAATATACCCAGTGGTAGTCGTATCATGATTCTGGCACCGTTGATTAGAGACCGCAAGGGTGAGTATCAGGCGGTGTTTGATGATTTGCGTAAGGCAGGATATGTCAGGGTTCGGGTTGATGGGCGAATTTATGACCTGTCCGAGGAGTTTCAACTGGATAAGTACAAGAAGCACTATATTGAGGTGGTAGTGGATAGATTATTAGTTGGGCAAGGCGGTAGCTCAAGCCGCATCGCCGATTCAGTAGAAACTGCCCTTAAACTTGGAGCGGGAGTGGTTCTGGTGTCTATTGTTGATGATGAGGAATTACTGTTCTCGGAGCATTTTGCTTGTGTCCATTGTGGGATTAGTCTGGGTGAGATTGCGCCGAGAACATTTAGCTTTAATAGCCCCCACGGTGCCTGCCCTGCCTGCACGGGATTAGGGGTTAAGTTGGAGATAGACCCTGAGTTGGTTATTCCCAATAAAGATCTCTCCATAGCTCAAGGAGCGATTCGTCCTAGTTGGTATTCGGCTTGGTACTTCGACCAGTTGGAGTCTTTAGCTCGCCGTTATGGCTTTTCCCTGAATACCCCAGTAAAAGAACTGAGCGAGGACCACCTTGAACTGATACTCTATGGGGAGGGAGGAGAGCCATTGAGATACCGAAACCGCTTCGGACGGATTAGAGAATACTATGACGGTTTTGAGGGAGTGATTACACGTATGGAGCGACTGTACCGAGATACGGAGTCTGAGCACTCCCGGGCTGAGATTGAGCGCTACATAATGTCCAGAGCTTGTCCCGTTTGTGAGGGCAAGCGGCTTAAACCAGAGTCGTTATCGGTGACCATTGCTGGTAGAAGTATTATTGACATTAGTTCAATGTCAATAACCCAAGCCCTGGACTGGGTAGCGACCATTGGTGACAATATACTTACTGAGCGTGAGCAGGTAATAGCCCGAGAAATCCTTAAGGAGATTCAAGCCCGATTAGGATTCCTAAAGGATGTTGGTCTAGACTATATTACCATTGAGCGTCCATCAGCTACTCTTTCTGGCGGCGAGGCACAGCGAATTCGCCTGGCGACCCAGATTGGCAGTGGGCTTATGGGAGTGCTTTATATTTGTGACGAGCCGACAGTGGGTTTGCACGCCGCCGATGACTTTCGTTTGATTGAGACGCTGAAGAGGCTTAGGGATTTGGGGAACACCATACTTGTAGTAGAGCATGATGAAGCCATGATGCGGGCTGCTGACCACATTATTGATATGGGTCCCGGAGCTGGGGAGCATGGCGTCTGGATTGTCACCACTGGGGCTCTGACTGACATTGTTAATTGCCAGGAGTCGATAACAGGTCAGTATCTTAGTGGAGTGAAGCAGATTCCTTTACCACAGAAGCGCCGCCCTGGCTCAGGCGAGGAGATAATAATAAAGGGGGCTAGACAGAACAACCTGAAGGACATAAATGTACATATTCCTCTGGGTAAGTTTGTTTGTATTACCGGCGTTTCCGGTAGTGGTAAGAGCACCCTTATCGATGAGATTATGTATAAGAAACTGGCAAAAATATTCAATCGGTCACGGGAGAGACCTGGCGACTGTGATGGCATCATTGGTGTGGAGTATATAGATAAGGTAATCAATATTGACCAGTCACCCATTGGGCGCACTCCTCGCAGTAATCCAGCCACCTACACTGGCACCTTTACCCCTATTCGTGAGCTTTTAGCTACTGTTCCTGAAGCTAAAATGAGAGGTTACGCTCCAGGTCGGTTCTCGTTTAATGTTAAGGGAGGGCGTTGTGAAGCCTGTCGTGGTGAGGGATTTATTCAGATTGAGATGCAATTCTTGCCTGATGTAACCGTTGCCTGTGAGGTGTGCAAGGGGAAGCGCTATAATCGTGAGGCACTTGAGATTAGATTTAAGGGCAAGAATATAGCTGAGGTATTAGATATGACTGTGGAGCAAGCTCTGGTTTTCTTTGAGCATTTCCCCAGGGTAAGAGGTAGGCTGGAAACATTGCGAGATGTGGGGCTTGGCTACATTCGTTTAGGTCAGCCGGCACCTACCCTTTCCGGGGGAGAAGCGCAGAGGGTAAAGCTGGCTACTGAGCTGTCACGGCGGTCTACAGGCAGGACATTATATATTCTTGATGAACCGACTACCGGTCTCTCCTTTGATGATGTAGCGGCACTACTGCGGGTGCTACAGCGTCTGGTTGATGCTGGCAATACGGTGATTGTTATAGAGCACCACCTGGATGTTATAAAGAATGCTGACTGGATTATTGACCTTGGACCAGGAGCTGGTGAACACGGTGGCTATATTGTAGCCACAGGCATACCTGAGGAAGTAGCTAGGAAGAGGTCTTCAGCAACTGGTCAGTATTTAGGCAGGGTGTTGCAAAAAGATAAAGATATGGAGTATGCTTTGACTGGTTGACCGTCTGTGTTCATCCGTAAAGGAGAAGAAAATGAACCGAAAAGAAGCGCTTGACTCTATTAAAGCTAATATAGAGAATGAAAATCTGATAAAGCACATGCTAGCTACTGAAGCCATTATGCGGGCTCTAGCCAGGCGCCTTGGTGAGGATGAGGAGGAGTGGGGGCTTACCGGGCTATTGCATGATATCGATATGGAACTTACCGAGGGAGATATGAACATACATAGTAAGCTGGGAGCGGACTTGGCTAGGGATCTGGGAGCTAGTGAAGCTATGGCTCATGCTATTTTATGCCATAATGACAGGCATGGTATTTCCCGGGAGACGAAGCTGGACAAGGCTCTATTTTGTGCTGATCCACTAACTGGTTTAATTACTGCTGCTGCCTTGGTTCGCCCTGATAAGAAATTGGCAGGTCTTGAGGCTAGTTCAGTAATCAAAAAAATCAAGCAAAAGAGCTTTGCCGCCGGGGTCAGTAGGGAGCAAATCTCCCTGTGTAGTGAAATTGGACTTGAGGTTGGTGAGTTTATCGAGTTGGGATTAGTGGCAATGCAAGAGATTGACGCCGCTCTCGGTCTATGAATTAGCTAACTTCAACCGTTGAGCCTTCGGCGGTTTTGATAACATCAATACGAGTGGGAAAAGCATCTCTAAACTCCTCAATGTGGGTGATAACCAGTATCTTGTCAAAGTCATCTTGAATAGAGTTTATCGCCTCTTTAAGTTTCTCTATTCCGAAACTATCTTGGGTACCAAAGCCCTCATCAATGAATAAAGTTGGTAGTGGGGCCCCGGCGCGCCTAGCTAATAGCTTGGATAGGGAAATACGGATGGCAAAGTTAATGCGGAAGGCTTCACCACCACTAAACATTTCATATTTTCGCGTTCCTAGCTCGTCAGAGATATTGATATCTAGGGTTTCTAGTAAATCTCCCTTCTTTGTTTCCCGCTGTGTTTCAATTTTTACATGCATTCTATTATCAGTCATCCTGCTTAGCAGCCTATTGGCTTCAGCTTCAATCTCGGGGAGTGCCATTTCAATAAGCCAAGCCTGTATACCCTTTTTGCCGAAGGTTTGAGCTAGGTCTCTATAGATTTTCTCCTGCTTTGATGCTTGAGCCAATAGCCTTTCCTTTTCCTTCTTTTTTATCTCCAGCTCAGAGCAGTGCTGTAGTCTTTCCTTTGCACTCCAACTTACCTGCTGGGCTTGCTTTTGTTGTGCCGATAACGCCTCATGGTCAGTTTCAGCCTGAGTTAAGACACTAAGTAGTTGGGGCAGTAAATGGAGTTTCCGGTTCAGGTCTTGACTTTTTTGATTATCAGTCTCCAGATTGTAGTGCAGTTCTTGAATGGCTTCTTCAGCTCTAGAAGTAGCCTCTTTTTCCTGAATAATGAGCCTGTCGGCTTCTTCTAACTTTCGCTTTGAACCTTCATACTGTTCTAGCTCAACCAGGCACTGTCGAGCATGTTCGTGCTGCTGTGAATCATAGTCAAGTTTAGCCATCTCCCCTTCAAGCTCCCTTAGTGCCTCTTGCTCGGCAATAGCAAAATCCTTCCTAGACAGGTACTGTTCAATCTCAGCCAATGTTTTTCTTTCCTCTTTTAGATGGTTAGCCGCCTCTTCGGCTTCGGCAATCTGTTGGCTGAGGACGCTGGCTTTGCTCTGTGCTGAAGCTCTATCCAGATTAAGCCTTGCTTCTAGCTGGAATACCTCACTTTCCATTACCCCAAGCTCCGCTTTGTTGTGAGATAGCTCGCCTTGATTTGACTTTAGGGAGTCAAATTTGCACTGCTTATCGGTAGCATATTTTGTTTCAATTTGCTGTCGTCCTTCTATGCCCAACTCTGTCTCGCATAATGGGCATTTAGCATCACTCTGGATTAACAGGAGGTTGAGCTTGTCTTCTATCGCCTCTATTTCCTGTTCTATCTGAGTTTGAGTAGATTCCAGATAGTGAACTTGGATTCGGAGTTCTTGGTTTTTTTGTCTTTTCCTGTTTAGTATTTCATCTTCTTCAGCTAATCGGTTTAGTTGAATCTGTATTTGCTGTAAGTCATTTTTAAGCTCGAGTAGCTTTTGTGACTTGATTTCTAGTTCTGTGATTCTGCTTTGAGCTACGGCATGGTTAGTGAGTAGGGCTGCTCCTGCATGTTCAATACTCTTCTCTAGTTGACCTTTGCGTTCATTTAGTTTGACCAGCATCCCTAATTTTTGGTTAAGCTCATCACACGATTCTTTAGCTTCAATAAACTGAGCATAGCCTTTGTCTATAGTGGAACGCTGGGCTATTATCTCTTCATATTCTTTAAGCTTAGAATGATGTTGTTTAAGTTGGTCGTCCCAGCGCTCCAGGTCTCTCACTATTTTTGTTAAGCGCTCCTCTAGCTCAATTAATTGCCGCCTCTTATTTTCCAGGGATTCCTTTTCCTGACGGAGGTTATTAAGTCTGGCTTCTTTCTCCTTTGTTACCTTCTCTATGTGAGATAGTTCACTCTGTGCTTGTTCAAACTCAGCTTCATAGGCTGGCTTTTGGACTAGTTCATCACTAATATCTTTGAGAGCACTCTGAAGTTGTGCCTTTTGCGTTTGGTGCTGATTAGCCAGTTCCTTAGCCTGCCCCTCAAGTTCGTCATAGATGTCAAGACCGAGAATATCAGCTAGAACTTGCTTGCGCTCGGTTGGACGCTTGACAGTGAACTCATCAGCATGACCCTGTAGCAGGAAAGCACTGTTAATGAAAGTATGGTAGTCCATATGTAAAACATTGATAATTTTATGCTGTGTCTGGGTCATACTATTACCTGTGATTGACTTAAAGCCATCTTCAATAGCTATCTGAAATTCTAGGATAGTTTGTCCTGAACGCCCTCGCCGTTTAAGTTTAGAGTGCTTACGTATGACACGATATGTTTGTTGACTTACGGTAAAGTCGAGTTCTACCTCCATTTCATTCTGACTTGAGTGCATGAGGTCATCATCACTCCTGGCTCTGCTTCGTCCCCATAGTGCCCAGGTTATGGCATCAATCAGAGCCGATTTACCATTGCCATTATCGCCGCTGATGCAGGCGGTGTGGATACCTTCAAAAGAGAGTGGAGGCACATTATCCCGGTAGCACATAAAATTGCGCAATGCTAACTTGACCGGAATCATTGGTAAATCTCCTCAGATAGTATACTTGCCCACTTTTTAGTAATAGAAATAATGTCTATCTCCTGTGTCATTCTGAGCCCTTCGCTTCTTGTCATTCTGAGGGAGCAAAGCGACCGAAGAATCTCGCTCAGGGTAAACTCCGCGAAGAATCCAGATTCTTCATTCCACTTCGTTACATTCAGAATGACAGCTTATTTTAGCATAATAAGGGGATTATTTATCTACACCGAAATGGCTTGTTTCGGGGTCTACCTAACCCCCTTTATCCCCTCTCCTTCAAAGTAGAGGGGGAAGAATAATAAAAAGAGGGGCTACGCCCCTCTTAGACACCGCTTCTGGCATTTTTCTAATAAGCTCTTGACAAAGGCAACTCAGCTACTTAGAGTGTCCATTATCGGACAATCTAATAACTTCAACATCTGGCATATAAATGACATTTATTATTACGCCCGGAACAGCTATGCCTAACAGGCGATGAATATTGCCGAGTAATTGCGCTATTCCAAGTCTGAAAGCGTTGATTTGGTTCGCAAAATCCTTGTAGGAGATGCCATGTCCTGGCAACTTGGGGTGGATAGCATTATCGTCCCTCACTTTCTTAAGAGTCTTAAAGTCGTTCCAAACCTGACCAGTTTTGTCTATCTTTCCACCGCCAGATATTTTGGGCACCCATTCGTCTATCTTATCTTCAAGACTCACCTTCTGGGTTCCTGAGTCAACGAGTTTATACTCAGGATTCTGCTTATTCCAAGATTTCGCTCGCGTGTTAAAAAACGCCTCTATACTTGCAAATCCTTGAGACAAGCACTCTTGGAAAGCAGGATAGGAATCTTCGCTTACCGCTCTATCTCTTGCAGCACAAGCTGCTTCAAAGTGTGCCTCGTAGCTGGACCAGATGAATAATCCAGGTTCCTTCATCTCATGAATTACTTCTCCGTCACTATCAACCAGGCTCACACCCACACCGCCGCTTGTATGCCATGTTGATCTTATAAGATTTTCAAAGTCAGGAACGAAATTATGAGGATTGCGAAAACGCTCAGCAAGCTCATCAGTATTAACACCTTTCTGCAGGAAGTATTTTTGCACCTCTTGTATTGAACTAGGTCTGAAACTATTGCCATGGTTACCGAACATAGCGTGGGCGCTGATCTTGGATATGGCCTGTTTTTTGGATATCTTGGCTTTGTACTGAAGAGTATATGTATCCATGATGGAAATCAGAGTAGGGTTCTCACTCTAGGTAGTCCTTTAGTTTGCGGCTGCGGCTGGGGTGGCGTAGTTTGCGAAGTGCCTTGGCTTCAATTTGGCGAATTCGCTCCCTGGTTACACCGAATTCCTTCCCCACTTCCTCTAGAGTCCGGCTTCGTCCATCCTCAAGACCAAATCTAAGTTGGAGTACCCGCTGCTCCCGAGGAGTAAGGCTGTATAGCACATCATCAATTTGCTCCTTCAAGAGTTGTCTTGAGGCAGCATCAACTGGTGGTAAAGCAGTATTGTCTTCTATAAAGTCACCCAGGTGACTGTTTTCATCTTCACCAATAGGTGACTCTAGTGATATTGGCAACTGTGATATTTTGCCTATCTCCCTAACCTTTTCTGGAGGCATATCCATTTCCGTACCGATTTCCTTGGCGGTAGGTTCTCGCCCATATTCTTGGGCTAGACGGCGACTTACTCGTAGAAGTTTATTAATGGTCTCAACCATATGAACTGGAATACGAATAGTGCGAGCTTGGTCGGCTATAGCTCGGGTAATAGCCTGGCGAATCCACCAAGTAGCGTAGGTGCTGAATTTATAACCTTTGTGGTAATCGAATTTCTCCACGGCTCTGATGAGTCCAATATTTCCCTCCTGAATGAGATCAAGGAGTGACATGCCTCGTCCGATATGTTTCTTGGCTACACTTACTACCAAGCGCAGGTTAGCTTCAGTGAGGCGTCCTTCTGCTTTTTCAGCATCACTCTCAATATTGTCTAGGTAAATCTTAAGTTGATTTTCATAAGCTTGGATGGAATTAATGAAAGCAGTATTAGTTACCAGACTCTCTATATCAGCTAGAGAAGAGCTATTTCCAATAACATTAATGACTTCCTGTGGCAACAATTTGCTATTTAGTAACAGACTAATAATAAGCTGTTCTGTTTTGGGAATGGACTTATCTAAATGGCTAGCAATAGCCTGGATTAGTTGCTGATTTATCTCGCCATTAATGCTATCCCGCAATTTAGCCTCAGAGATGGTGTCTAAAAAGCTAGCTGGGGGTGTTAAATTAAGCTGTTCTTGAAGGAGACGGAAAATGGTAGAAGCCTGACTTAACTCTTGGAGTATAATAATTACTATTTCGGTAGCAGAAGGGTTTCTTCCATATTTCTGTCGCCAGTCTTGTTTTATGTCACTGATGTGCTTGCCATCTTCCATCTTTTTGGCTAGTGCCTTTTCACCCTCAGCGGTGAGAAGGTGCACTCTACCAATTTCATGGAGATAAACACGAACCGGGTCATCGGCTACTTCTTGCTCCTCCAGTTGTTCTAGTGGCATTTCTATACCCAAATCTGCTCGGGATTCAGGTTTCTCAATCTCAAGATATCTAACCTCAGTCCATAGTTCCTTTGGCTCAGTTGTGTCTTCAGCCTCTATTTCCACCTCAGGTTCAGGAGAGGGGGCATGTAAGGCATTTGGCCCTTCTGATTCAGACTCGGTATTCGGCGTTTCATCTGGAGGCAGCTCCTCATCCCTATTTCGGGGTGGGAACTGTGCCGGGTTCCTATTGCTTTCCAAATCTATATCTTACCTCCTTTGATGCTGACCTCTTCTGGCTTTTTGAATAAAAACTTCTCCCAGTTGAATACTGACTTCTATCCCTTGCTCCTGAAGCTTAGCCAGTTCGGCATCAATACCACCTGCCTCAGCGACTAAAGCTAATACCTCCCCTCTTTTTATCTCCAAACTTCTGAGGAATTCCTCTCGCAGACGGAGGGCACAATTAGCATATTTTTGCTCTATTTGATTAGAGGGTAAGTTCTTAGCTATTAGAGAATGAAGATTCTCCCGAATTGCAGGATCAAGTTCCTCCATAAGGGATGGTAGGTCATTAACTTGCTGCCAGGTAATAAAGATTTCACGGTTTTCAGTATTTTGGAAATATTCGGGTGAAGGACCCTGGTAGCTTTGTTTAAGCTCTGGATGCTGTAACAGCAGGGCAAGGCAATATTCCTCAAGGCGGTTGGTTAAAAGTGGATACAGAGTAGCAGACTCTTTGGTCTTGGGTCTACCTTGGCTGGGTTTAACTCTGCTTAGAGCAACTTCAATACTTCTCTCACTAACCTTGACCAGACGAGCGAGTTTTTGCAGGTAGTGAGCTTGGCGCACAGGTTCTTTTATTTCAGCGATGATAGGCAGAAGCTTGTCTGCGGCTACAGCCTTATCCTTAGCTGTAGTCAGGTCAAGATTAGAGATAACCATATTGAAGGTGTAGTCAACTACAGGTAAAGATTCTTCTAATAAGTGCCGCCAAATTTTTGCATCTTGTTTAATAATATCGTCAGGGTCTTTACCTCTGGGCAGGATGATAACCATTACCTCAGCATCAAGGGTATTTTCATAACTAACACCCCGTAGCATTGCTTCCTCTCCGGCAGCATCGGCATCAAGGGCTAGAGCCATATTCTTGGTTAGCTTCTTTAAAGCACTGACTTGCTTGGGGGTAACTGAGGTTCCCATAGAGGCAACTACATTGTTGAAACCATTCTGGTGAGCAGTGATAACATCCATATAGCCTTCAACAATAACTGCCAGGTCTTGCTGCTTGATAGCCGCCTGGGCAAGGTTTATGCCATACAGGCTACCACTCTTATCGAAGATTAGCGTCTGTGGCGAGTTGAGGTATTTGGGTAAGGAATCATCAAGAACCCTTGCCCCAAAACCGGTAATCCGTCCCCTTATATCAAATATGGGAAACATCAACTTATTCCGAAAACGGTCGTGAGTTTCTTCACCCTTTGCCTCTATTACTAAGCCAGCGGTCAGCAGTTCACTCTGGACATAGCCTCTCTCTATTAGATACTGCTTTAGATTATTCCAGCTATTGGGGCTAAAGCCCAATTGAAAGTCAATGATGGTTTTTTGTGACAGACCCCGCTTGGCTAAGTATTCTCTTGCCTTTTCTCCAGACGGAGAGTTGAGGAGTAAATTTTGGAAGTATTGGGCTGCCGCTTGGTTAACCTGATATAGCCTTTCCTTCTCATCTTTACCGGCTTCCGACTCAAACCTTGACGGTATTTTAACCCCTGCCCTTTGGGCAAGAAGGCGCAGGGCATCCCCAAAGTCAATGCTCTCTTTTTTCATAATAAAGGAAAAGATATCACCGCCGGTATTACAGGCACCAAAACAATGCCAGCTCTGCTGCTCAGGATAGACAAAGAAGGAAGGATGTTTCTCACTATGAAATGGGCATAGAGCCCTGAAGGTGCGTCCAGCTTTAGTTAAAGTGGTGTACTGGCTAACAACCTCTACAATATCTGTTCTTTGTTTTACCTCGTCTATAACGCTCATATTAGTTTTATGCTACCTATTCCCCGTTATCCCCTCTCCGAGTCGAGTCTCTGACCTCTCCTTTAGAGGAGAGAGGAAAGGATTGGTTATGAAGGGGCGAAGCCCCTTCAATCTACCCTTTAATAACTTTCTTATTTAGCTCTGCCTTTGATTAGCGACAGCTCTTCAGCAGTCCTTAGGGCGTATTGGTCAGTCATACCGGCTATGTAATCCACTACTCTCCGTTCCGTGTCATCACTGTAATAACTATACTCTGGTGGTAGTCTGTCTTCATGCTCATTGAAGTATTTATATAATAGGCGAATTACCTCTCTCGCCTTTTCTGTTTCAGCTAAGGTAGCGCGCACATTATATACTTGGTCAAAAAGAAATTCACGCAAGGTATTAGTTGCCTCTAAAATCCGGGAAGTCATACCTATGATGGGCCGGTGTTTAGTATCATCACCCCTTGCTGCCCAAGAGTAGTTGATAATATCGCAGACCATACTATTGACGCGTTCTCGGTGACAATGACCTAACACAATAATGGTTGAATGAGGTAGAGCATCCTCGGTGATGACACCAGCTCTTATGGCATCCCCAATATCATGGTTGATATAAGCAACAATATCGGCAATCTTACATACTTCACCCTCAAGCGTGCCTACCTTTCCCCAGCCTTGTCCCAATACATCTGCCCTTGTCTTGGAGTGATTAACAATTCCGTCTCTCACTTCCCAGTTAAGATTGAGACCCTGACCATTATTTTCTAAAAGGTCAACGACTCGCAGGCTTTGCTCATTATGCCTAAATCCCTGATGACAGAGCTCATTTAGAACATCCTCACCGGTATGACCGAAAGGGGTATGACCTAAGTCATGACCCAGGGCAATTGCCTCAGTCAAATCCTCATTAAGGTTTAGGGCACGGCTTATGGTTCGAGCTATTTGAGAAACCTCCAAGGTATGAGTGAGCCGGGTAACATAATGGTCCCCTAAGTGAGCAATGAAAACCTGTGTCTTATGTTTAAGGCGGCGGAAAGACTTGGAATGGATAATGCGGTCTCGGTCACGCTGGAATGCAGTACGTACTAGGCAGGGCTCTTCTGACTTGAGCCTACCCTGTGACAGCTTACTTCTAACCGCGTAAGGAGAAAGGCTTTCTTCCTTGTTTTCAATTATTTGACGAATGTTAAGCTGACTGATCACTAGGCTTCAATCTCTCTTCTGCCTCGGCAATTATATCCCTGGTTTTGTCAATCATATCAGGGCTTACTGAAACTGAAGTAATACTCCAGTCCACCAGTTTTACAGTAAGCTCGGGGTATACCGATGGTGCCTGCCCACAGATAGAGCAGGTAACACCCATACTTTTAGCTACTTTGATAGCCCTTTCCAGAGCTATAAGTACAGCTTCGTTTCGTTCGTCAAATGTCTCGGCTAGCTTTTCGCTATCCCTATCAATGCCCAGGATAAGCTGTGTTAGGTCGTTTGAGCCGATAGATATGCCATCAATGCCAATCTCAAGGAATTTCTCCATAAGAAAGATGTTAGACGGGACCTCAACCATCATCCACAGTTTGAAGTCAGCGGAACGCTTTAGCCCTTGAGACTCCAAGAAGTCCTTTGTTTTAGCCATTTCTTCAATAGTGCGGACAAAGGGAATCATAACCCACAGATTCTTGTAATCCTGCCTCACTCTCTTTATGGCTTCTATCTCCAACTTAAACACATCAAGGTCTCTGATGTAACGAGAACACCCTCTATAACCAAGCATAGGATTTTCCTCAATGTCTTCATACTCCTGACCGCCAGTGAGTTCCCGATACTCATTGGTCTTAAAGTCAGTGGTTCGGTAAACTACCGGGCGTGGGTTGAAGGATTTGGCAAAGGTATTTATACCATCGGCGAGCTTGTTTACAAAATCATTGCCTCTATTATGGCTAATCATATAGCGGGGGTGCTCACCAATCTGAGAAATCATGAACTCGGCTCGGAGTAAGCCCACACCATCTACATCATAAGCCGCCACCCTGCTAGCCAGCTCAGGCTGAGCCAGATTTACATAAAGCTTAGTCCTGGTCTTAATTTTCTTTCTAGGAGTAGAGGTAGTAGATATTTTCTCAGCCACTCTATCATCATATATCTTGCCCTGTGAGCCGTCTACGGTGATTACCTGCCTATTGGTCAGGATAGCTAACGCTCGCTCTGCGCCGACAATACAGGGGACACCTAGCTCTCGGCTCACAATAGCGGCATGCGAGGTTCTTCCCCCACGCTCAGTCACAATAGCCACTGCCCGCTTCATAGCTGGCACAAAGTCAGGGGTAGTCATTTCAGAAACCAGAATGTCACCGCTTTCCACCTTATCTATTTCAGAGGCATCGTATACTATCCTGACTGGACCTGATGCCATACCCGGGCTGGCCGGCACCCCAGATAGAAGCACAGTGGCATTGATTTCAGGGATGACCTCAGCCATAGCCTCTGCCTTAATAGTAGTTACCGGGCGAGTTTGGACGATAAATATTTTCTTATCTTCTTGCGCCCATTCAATATCTTGGGGGAATTGGTATAAATACTCAATGTATTTTCCCAGATTAGCCAGGCTAATTATGTCTTCATCAGCCAACTTTTGATGAGTTTGCCTTGAAGGTTGGAGCGGAACTTTAATATTGGTGTCGCCGTCACCGTCGGCTAGATTCCTAATCAGTTGCCACTCCTGTCTGCCAATCATCTTATCGCTAATTTTTAATACTTCCTTATCTATAGTATAGAGGTCAGGGATTACTTCTCCTGAGACCATGGCTTCACCAAGCCCATAGATAGCCTCAATAATAATCTTACTTTTGTCGCTAGTCATCGGTTCTATAGTAAACATGACTCCAGAAGCCTGAGACTGTACCATTTTCTGAATTGGGACAGCAATACCAACTTTGAGGTGGTCAAAACCCTGTTGATGCCTGTAGAAGATAGCCCGCGGTTTAAATAGGGATGCCCAGCACTTCTGAACAGCAGTTATCACCTCTTTCTCACCCTGGACATTAAGGAATGTGCTTTGCTGCCCCGCAAAGGAAGCTTCAGGCAGGTCCTCAGCAGTAGATGAGGAGCGAACCGCAACCAAGCCTCCACCCATTTTTATATAAGCTTGCTTAATCTCTTCAGATAATACTGGCGGTATTTGGGCGATTAGAATTAATTGATTGATTTCCTCAGCCACCCGTTGCAATTGTTTACTATTGTTGTAGTCCAGTGGTTTTAGTAGATTACGAATTTTATTGGTAACCTTGGACTTTTGTAGAAAGTCATAGTAGGCATTAGCGGTTATTATGAAGCCTGGGGGAACGGGTATTTGGGTGTTGGTCATTTCACCTAGATTTGCTCCTTTACCACCAACCAGGGGTATGTCTTTTTTGGTGACCTCATTAAACCAGACAATAGCCTTGCCTTCAGCCATAGTTAACTCTCCTCTTAATTGGAAATTTGTAAGGTATCACTTGTTAATATTATACCATAATGAGGCAATTTAGCTAAATGCTGAGAAGAGTAGGTTGGATGACTAGTTCTCCCATTATTTCTAGTTGACAGTGGGGGTGATGTGGGGTAAAATCTGAATATGTTGCCGACGAAATAGAGGAGGTTTAATTATGATTGAGATGACTATTGACAGCATCCGAGTTAGTCTGATGAATTATCAGCGGGTGGTGATTTTGAAAGAGAAGCTGTCAGAGCGCTATCTGCCTATTTGGATTGGTCCGGCTGAGGCAGATGCCATAGCTGTAAAGCTCCAGGGTGTTGCTGTGCCCAGACCATTAACTCATGATTTGTTGCGCATAATGATCGATGCTTTAGGAGCTACGGTCAACTCTATAATCGTCAGCGACCTTAAAAGTGATACATTTTATGCCAAGATTATTCTTAATGTAGGCGGTGAGCAAATGGAGGTTGATTCTCGTCCTAGTGATGCTCTTGCCCTTGCGGTAAGGGTTGAGACACCTATTTATGCTGAAGAGATTGTTTTAGACAAGGCAGGTATCCTGCTAGATAAGGAGACAGGTAAACCTGTTGCTCAAGAAAGTGAAGGGTCTGAGGGAAAGGACGTTAGTGAGGAAGATTTGAAGAAGATGTCGGCTTTCTATGATTTCATTAACACCCTTGATTTGGAGGACTTTGATAAGCATAAATCATAATAGAGGCTGAATTGGTGGAAGAGAAACTCATTAAAAAGCTGATGGCTTCAATTAAGTGTGGTGTTTGTGGACAGCAATATGAGATAGATAATATTGAAATCCTTGGGCATGAGGAAAACTTGTGGTTCTTAAGGGTGGTGTGTGTAGCTTGTCAGACTCAGTATTTAGCGGCGGCAGTAATTAAGGATGGCAAGATGCCTGAGATTATTACTGATCTTACTGAGGCAGAACTGGATAAATTTAGGAAAATAGAGGGACTAACCGCTGATGAGGTGCTGGATATGCACAACTTCTTGAAAGGCTTTGATGGAAACTTTACTCGGATTTTTAACCAGAAGCAGGCTTGACGGAATGAGAATTGGACGCGATTATTCTTCTTAAGATAGTAAAGAGCCCTAGATTGAAAAAGGTCTGGGCTTTTTAATGACCAAAAAGGGTTAATAAATAGCCTCGCAAGATGACCTTGACCCAGGACGGACAGATTTGATATGCTACCTGCGGTTAGGAATATTGAGGCTGGTATGAGTAGGTGGGTAGCGGCAATGAGGCTGGTAGGGGTGGGGTTTTTTATTGGCGGTTCAATTCTCGGTGGTGTTTTTGCTGGCTTGTGGTTGGATAGAAGATTCCATACTGAGCCTATTTGGGTAATAGTAGGGCTGTTTATCGGAATTGCTGTTGCTTTTTATGGCGTCTATCAAATGCTTCTGCCCATCCTGAGAAATAAGGGAGATAAGGAGAATAGCTAGTGCCTAAACGGCGGGGTTGTCTAGGTTGTTCATTCCCTCTTATAATTGGGATTTTAGTTGTCTTCCTTACTCTCTTTGTAGTTGCCTTTGTTAGCGGTCCATTGGGCAAGAGCATGATTGGTGATTTGGGATTACCTAGCTGGCTTAGTATTCCTCAACCGGATCCCCAACTTCCCCCTGAGGTGGTTTTTCACTTATTTGGTTTTCCCATAACTAACAGCATTATTGGTGCTTGGATTACTATTATTTTGTTAGTGGGATTTTCCTATGCCGTTACTCGGAGGTTGAAGCTTATCCCAGGGAAGTTACAAAGTGTATTGGAATTTGCTCTCGGAGCGCTGCTTAGATTTTGTCAGAATGTTGCCGGTGAGAAAAATGGGCGTCGGTTCTTTCCGGTAGTGGCAACTATCTTTCTCTTTGTTGCCTTTAATGCTTGGTTTGGTTTGTTGCCTGGTTTTGGCTCAATAACTGTTACTACAGCCGAAGGCGAGGCGCATCTGATTCGGGCAGCCAATACTGATATTAATATGCCCTTGGCTATAGCGCTGATGTCCTTTGTCTTTGTTGAATACTTTGGTTTCAAGTCACTCGGGATTCGCTACCTTGGAAAATTTTTCAATGTAGGGCAGTTTATTAACAGTGTTGGTAAGATATTTAAGGGAAAGGTTCGTGCTGGGTTAGGCGGATTAATGACTGGGTTTATTCATATTTTTGTTGGTCTTCTGGAAGGATTAAGTGAACTGGTGCGTATCGTTAGCTTCACCTTCCGTCTCTTTGGCAATATGACGGCTGGTGAAATACTGATATTAATAGCCGCTTTTCTCATCCCGTGGGTATTTGCGTTACCGTTTTATGGGCTGGAGTTGCTTGTCGGCTTCGTCCAGGCTCTTATCTTTGGTGGGTTAACACTAGTGTTTCTTACACTTGCAGTGGCTTCTCATAGCGCAGAGGCGACTTAAGATAGGGTAAAATTTATAAAAGGGAGGTAGAAATGACACCAGAAGTAATGAAGATGTTGGCAGTGGGGATAGCGGCTGGTCTGGGAATGTTAGGGCCAGCGATGGCTATTGGACTTATTGGCTACTCAGCATTGCAGTCAATAGGGCGTAACCCTGAGGCGAGTGGTCCAATAATGACCAATATGATATTAGTTACCGCTTTCGCCGAGGCTATCGGGATTTATGTCTTGATTATAGCTATTATCTTGGCTATGATTGTATAGCAAAAAGGGGGTTATCATGGGACAGAATGGAATACCTATGTCTATAGCCGTCATTTTTTCAGCAGCAATTGTGGGCACAATGTTTTTTGTTGGAATCATAATTGCGGCGATGTTTTTCGCATCATAATGCAGTGAAGGGGGTGCATAATGGGAGGTCTGGCTAGTCTTGGTATAAATCTGCCGACACTGCTGGCTCAGGTTATAAATTTTGCTGTGCTGTTTGGGCTTCTGTATCTGGTGGCTTATAAGCCCCTGATGAGAATGCTTGATGAGCGCTCCAAGAAGGTTAAGGATAGTATGGAGCAGACTGAATATATTAAGGAGCAGGCAGCCCGGGCTGAGGAGGAGGTTAAAAAGCGGCTGGAGACAGCTAGTAAAGAAGGGCAAGAAGTAATAGACCGAGCAGTAAGGACAGGGGGAGAAGTTAGACAAAAGGCAGAGCAAGAAGCTAGACAGGATACCGAATCCCTTATCACTAGAGCGCGTATGGAAATTCAGCGAGAGCGGGATGAGGCGATTGATGAGTTGCGTAAGGAGTTTGCTGACCTAACCATACTGGCGGCAGGGAAGGTGATTGACCGGTCTTTAGATAAGGAAGCCCACCGTGAGATTATTGACAAGGTGTTGGAGGAGAGCACACCTCCGAAGAAGGGCTAGCCTACTTAATTAAGGGAGTTAGCGTGACCAGAGGAGTTTATGCTAGGCGTTATTCACAGGCAGTGTTTAATATTGCCCTAGAGACAAATGAATTAGATAGATGGCAGTCTGTCCTGAGAAAGATTGCCAGCCTGGCTGATGATACCGTATTTATTGCTGTCCTTGAGAGTCCCAAGTTTCATTTTGATACTAAAACCAGGCTGCTATCTGAACGATTAAGTGACATAAAGCCTCTAGCGCTAAACCTGGTTTATTTGCTAGTAAGTAGGGGTAGACTAGCTATGGTAAGTGATATTGCTGACGAATATCAGTGTCTTTTGGATAGCTACCGTGGTATAGAGCGGGTTGTGGTTGCTACTGCCATTCCCCTTGATGATGAAGATAAGATTAGATTGGCAGAGCGTCTTAGTGCTGTAGTCGGTAAGAAGGTAGTGCTTAAGCTCAAAGTAGATTCCAGCTTAATCGGCGGGATTGTAGCCAGGGTTGGTGGCAAGCTACTAGACGGCAGTACTCTCAGTAAATTAACAGCTTTAAAGGAGGAGTTGGCTGGGGTAAGTAAGAGATAGAAGCTGGAGGGAGGTAACTTAGATGACAATAAGAGGGCAAGATATTGTTTCTGTCTTGAAGCAACAGATTGAGCAGTTTGGTAGGGCAGTAACAATGGTGGATGTGGGCACGGTGATTGAGGTTGGTGATGGTATTGCCCGGATTCATGGACTGGCTGGGGCTAAGTATAATGAGCTACTTCAGTTTCCTAATGAGGTTATGGGGATTGCCATGAACCTGGAGGAAGATACAGTGGCTGCCGTTATCCTTGGTGATTATAGTGGGATTAAGGAGGGGGATGAGGTGCAGAGCACAGGTCGGATTGCTGAGGTGCCTGTAGGTGACGCCCTTATTGGGCGGGTAGTTAATCCCCAGGGAAGACCTCTAGATGGTAAAGGCACGATTAAGACTGATAAGACTCGACCTATGGAACGTGTTGCCCCCAATGTTACGATGCGTAAGTCGGTAGATACCCCGGTGCAAACGGGGATTAAGGCTATAGATAGTATGATTCCTTTAGGTCGGGGACAGAGGGAACTTATTATTGGTGACCGCTCAACAGGAAAGACAGCTATTGCTCTTGATACTATTATCAATCAGAAGGGTGGTGATTTAATCTGCATCTATGTTGCCATTGGGCAGAAAACATCCAAGGTAGCACGAGTGGTAGCTGGTTTAGAAACCTATGGAGCTATGGAGCATACTATTGTCGTTACTGCTGATGCTTCTGATTCGGTTGCGTTACAATATCTTGCACCTTATGCTGGTTGTGCTATGGGCGAGGAGTTTATGGAGGAGGGAAGGGATGTTTTAATTGTCTACGATGACCTTTCCAAGCATGCCTGGGCTTACCGGCAACTTTCGTTATTACTGCGTCGTCCGCCAGGGCGAGAAGCTTACCCAGGTGATGTTTTTTATTTACATAGTCGCTTACTTGAGAGGGCAGCTAAGTATGACCCTGAACATGGCGGTGGTTCTCTCACTGCTCTACCTATTATTGAAACTCAGGCTGGCGATTTAGCTGCCTATATCCCAACTAATGTTATCTCTATTACTGATGGTCAGATTTATGTGGAAACAGACCTGTTTAATACCGGCATCAGACCAGCATTGAATGTTGGTTTATCAGTATCTCGGGTAGGAAGTGCCGCCCAAACTAAGGCAATGAAGAAAGTAGCGGGTAGACTTAGGTTGGAGTTGGCTCAGTATCGGGAGCTAGCTGCCTTTGCTCAATTTGGCACTACTGAACTGGATAAAGCAACTAGGGCTCAGTTGGAGCGTGGTCAGCGACTTACTGAAATCTTAAAGCAACCTCAGTATGTCCCTGTGACATTGGAAAAACAGGTTATGATTCTGTATGCGGCTATTAACGGTTATCTTGATGATGTAGCTGTAGATAAAGTTACTGCCTTTGAAACTGATTTCCATAGGTTTATGGAGGCAAATCACCCTGAGATAGGCGGGGCTATTGCTAGGGAAAAAGAGATTACGGCTGAGATTGACGAGTCTTTAAAGACGGCTATTACGGAGTTTAAACAAGGTATGACATCTTAGGCTTAATAAATGGCTAATATTCGCTTAATTCGCCGCCGAATACGTAGTATACAGAGCACAGCCAAGATTACCAGGGCTATGGAGATGATTGCCACCTCAAAGATGAGGCGGGCGCAGGAGCGAGGCTTGGCGGGGCGACCTTATTCAGAGAAGATATATCAGGTAATAGCCAACCTAGCTGCTCTACCTCAGGAAGGTAGGCTGTCACATCCCTTGCTCCAGCACCGACCGCTGACTAAAATCGCTTTATTGCATATCACCCCTGACCGCGGTTTGTGTGGCGGGCTTCATTCTAGTATTAATCGGAAGGCAGCAAGCTTCATATTGGGGCAAAGTGTGCCGGTTACCCTGATTATGGTTGGTCGCAAGGGGATTGATTTTATGAGACGGCATGCTCGGGATATTCGGGCTGAGTTTACCCGGCTTGGTGACCAACCAAGCTTACTTGATACCTTACCCATATCCCGTATTATTACTGATGATTACACTAATGGTGTTATAGATTTGGTCTATTTAGTCTATGCTCAATTTATTTCCACAATGCTCCAGAGACCAATTTTGCGGCAGATACTTCCTGTGGAGCCGGCAGTAATACCCGCAGCGCAAAATGTGGACTATATATATGAACCAAGCCCTAATGTGGTGTTAGGTGAGCTTTTGCCACGATTTGTGGAGATACAGGTTTATCATGCCATATTAGAGTCCATTGCCAGTGAGCAGTCAGCTAGAATGGTGGCGATGAGAAATGCCACTGACAATGCTAATGAAATAATTCAAGATTTAACCCTGATGTATAATAAAGCCAGACAGGAGGCAATTACTAAAGAACTTCTTGACATTACTGGCGGCGCTGCGGCTCTGGAGTAGAAAGAGGAGGTTATTATGGCAAAAGGTAAAGTGGCTCAGGTGATAGGGACGGTGGTTGATATAGAGTTTCCCCCTGATGAGCTGCCAGCACTTTATAATGCAATTGAGATTACGACGGATGGTGGCAAGATTATGCTTGAAGCTCAGGGGCATATCGGTAATAACTGGGTCAGGTGCCTGGCTCTATCGTCTACTGATGGGCTGGAACGAGGTATTGAAGCCATTGATACTGGTGCACCTCTTACTGTGCCGGTGGGAAAAGCTACCTTGGGGCGACTGTTTAATGTTATAGGAGAAGCTATAGATAACCTTGGCCCTGTTGAAGCTACGGAACACTGGCTAATTCACCGCCTTCCACCTTCATTCGAGGAACAGGAGACATCTACCCAGATACTGGAAACTGGGCTTAAGGTCATTGACCTAATTACTCCGTTTACCAAAGGAGGTAAGATAGGTGCCTATGGTGGTGCTGGAGTAGGTAAGACGGTTATTATTATGGAGCTTATCCGTAATATTGCTACTGAGCATGGCGGTTATTCTGTTTTCTCTGGTATTGGAGAAAGGTCTCGTGAGGGTAATGACCTATGGAATGAAATGAAGGCTTCTGGTGTGATTGATAAGACAGTGATGGTCTTCGGTCAGATGAATGAGCCTCCTGCAGTTCGCCTTCGTATAGGGCTAACCGGGTTAAGTATGGCAGAGTACTTCCGTGATGTTGAACACCAGGATGTTTTGCTGTTTATTGATAATATCTATCGCTATACCTTGGCTGGGATGGAAGTATCAGCTCTGTTAGGACGAATGCCCTCGGCTGTAGGCTATCAACCTACTCTAGCTACTGAGATGGGCGAACTGGAGGAAAGGATTACCTCTACCAAGCAGGGTTCAATTACCTCCTTCCAAGCTATCTATGTTCCGGCTGATGATTATACTGACCCTGGAGTAGTTGCCACTTTTGGTCATCTTGATGCTGTTATTGCTCTGGAGAGGTCTATTGCTGAACAGGGCTTATATCCAGCAGTCGATCCACTAGCCTCAACCTCCCGTATACTTGACCCTAGTATTGTTGGTGAGGAGCATTATAGGGTAGCCCGTGAGGTGCAGCAGGTCTTGCAACGCTACAAGGATCTCCAGGACATAATCGCCATACTGGGTATTGAAGAACTCAGTGAAGACGACAAGCTTACTGTGACTCGAGCCCGCAAAATACAGAGGTTCTTGTCTCAACCAATGTTTGTTACGGAGGTTTTCACTGGAAGAGAGGGAAGGTATGTGCCTGTGGGGGAGACAGTGCGTGGCTTTAAGGAGATTCTGGAAGGTAATTATGATGCCCTACCTGAGCAAGCCTTTTTTATGTTGGGAACTATAGATGAGGTAGTAGAGGCAGCGAAGAAGCTAGAGGCATAGGTGACGAGTAAGTGTCTAGTATAAGGCTTGATATTGTTACTGCTGAGGGAGTGGTTTACTCTGATGAGGTAGATGTAGTCGTTGCCCCAGGTATTGAAGGTCAACTGGGAATCTTACCTCATCATGCCCCTTTGATGACTACCTTACATGCAGGTGAACTTAGGGTAAGGAAGGGGGAGGAGGAATTCTCCCTAGTCATGTCTGGAGGCTTCCTTGAGGTGCGTCCTGATAGGATTATAGTCTTGGCTGATACTGCTGAGAGGGCGGAGGAAATTGATATAGCCCGGGCTGAAGAGGCAAAGCACCGTGCCTTGGAAAGGCTCAGCCACCGTGTACCTGATGTAGATGCGGCTCGGGCTGAGGCAGCACTGCGGCGCTCACTTGCCCGTCTTAAGGTAGCGGAGAAGAGGAGAAAAAGAAAGACCAGTGTCTCATATTAACTGGACTTTTGATTTAAGCTCAGTAATCCATTAATAGCTTCTATAACCAAGAGTCTTTTATCAATGTCAATAGATTTTACTACATCCTCAATGGCAGGAATAATGGTCTCTCCACTATCGCCGCTGACTATATAGTTATCATTACTGGCTGAGGTCAAAATTTCGGTGATATTGCCTAATAGTTCGCCTTGGGTTGTCCATACCTCTAGCCCGATGAGTTGAAAATGATAGTATTGTCCTTCAGCCAGAGGCTTAAGCTGACTATGGTGTATTTCTACAGTTTGCCCCTTAAGCTTTTGAGCTTCTTCAATGCTATTAATGGTGTTAAGCTTGATGATTGCCTTCCCCTTGTACCACTCAGTGCCGTCAATAATCATAGGCTGACGCCTAATGTAAATTTCTGAACAAGAGGCAAATCGCTCTGGGAAATCGGTTAGTACCTCTACCTTTAGGTTCCCCTTATTCCCCCAAGGAGCTAGAATTATACCGATGGTTATAAATTCCGGCTCGGACAATTTCATCCCAAATTTTGGTGGCTCAGCGGTTATTTTTAAATAATCTCTAGGGTAGCTCTGGTGCCTTGCTTGGCTGCTTTTACCCTGATTAAAGTGCGCATGGCTTCAGCCACTCGCCCTTGCTTGCCGATAACTCTTCCCTTATCCTCTTCCGCAACTTGCAACTTAAGCGTTACGCCTTCGTCAGTACTTTCCTCAGTAACCACTACCTCATCAGGTAAATTGACAATTGATTTAGCGATGTATTCTACTATTTCTTTCATGGTTTCTCCTTGCTTTCTTTGAACTTTTCAATAATACCTAGCTTTGATAGTAATCTAGCAGTAGTAGCTGTCGGCTGAGCCCCTTGCCTGAGCCAATTTAATGCTTTTTCTTCATCTATAACTACCGTTTCTGGGTCAGTTAAGGGATTATAGTGCCCTATAATAGCAATGAACACCCCATCACGGGGGGCTCGAGCATCGGCTACTACAACTCGATAACTTGGCTTTTTTTTGACACCTGTCCGTCGTAACCTAATCTTTACCACTTCTATAAACCCCTTTTAATCTGAATATATAGGTTATTATGCGCTATAATTATATGGCTTGTCAATGGGGCTAGAATCCCAAAGTTTTAAGGCTCTCACATCAGGATTTCAGTAAGACCCTGGCGAATCATCATCACTGCTATAGCTGCTAGGAGTAGACTAGCTATCTGAGATGATGCCCGAAGTCCCTGCTCCCGCAACAGGCGAACTACCCTGTTTGCCTGGGAAAAGACAAGCCAGGCAAATACCAAATTGAGCACGAAAGAGAGTATTACTGCACCAAGAGAATACTGTTGGGTGAGAAGGAGTAATGTGGTCAAAACTGCTGGTCCCACCACTAGAGGTGTTCCTATAGGTACCACCCCAATCATTTCCTTGGAAACGCTTGGCTGAAGCTCTATAAATTTACCGGTTATCAAATGCCTTATAGCTAACACCAGTAGAATAAGTCCACCAGCTACCAAAAAGTCGCCAATAGCAATACCAAGGACAAAAAATATGCCCTTTCCAATTCCGATAAATACCAAGCCCAGAGCGAAAGCAGTGAGCATGGCATAGCGGATTGTCCTTGGTCGTTCTGCAGGATTCATATCCTGAGTCAAGGATAAAATGAAGGGCAGAATACCGATAGCATCAATAGCTATAAAAAGGGGGATAAAACTTACCCCGACATCTTTAAAAAAGGTGAGAATCGATTCAATCATTTACAATTCTCTGGAGACTCTATTCCTGTTCTCCTAATTACAAATTTGTAGATTACTTCATCCACACCCGCAACTCACTACAATACTCATACTGTCAGTGGTTTTATCACCCCAGACATCGGTTACAGTTACTGTAATAGTATAAGTTCCATAGGTATTAGGAGCAATCCAGGTGATAACAGCCCCGTCTCCAGAGATACTACCTCTGCTTGGTAACCAGTTGTAGTATAATTCGTCGCCATCAGGGTCTGAGGCAATGCACTCAATAACACAAGATGTAGCTCGTCTAATATTCAGCGCCTCAGTTACCAGGGTATCAATAACCGGAGGATGGTTAATAAAAACATTAATGGTCACTTGTGCCGTGGCTTCGCCACCTCTACCATCTATTACTTTAACCGTGATGGTATAAGTAATAACTTCCTCAGGAGCAACCCAGGTAACAACAGCCCCATCTCCAGAGATATTTCCTCCGCTTGCTGACCAGGTATAGCTTAATTCGTCGCCATCGGGGTCTGAGGCGACACAACTAACCAGACAGTTACCATAAGGACTAATCTGTTCCTCATCGGCTATAAGACTAGAAATGACTGGTGGTTGATTAGCTGGGGCACAGCCGCCAATAAAAAGGATAGCTAAAACTGGGATTATTAAGCGAGCTAGCCATCCCATCTGATTACGAACTTGCTTTATCATATATTCTGCCTCCTTTGTGTTTAATAAACCATGGTCGAAAACTTAAAAAGCCACTGGGATAAAACAATAATACGATTAAGGCTAAACAGAAAAGTACTATATCAAAGTATAGGGCTTGCAGTGGGGAAAGGGCACCCAACCATTCCTCCCATATACCAAAACAATAGCCGCATTCAGGAAACTGCTCCACACCCTGGCTTAATGCCCAAGAATTATTAGCCATAAATCCGGCAATGAGGGGAAGGCATAGGCCAGCCGCAATTCTAGGTAACGAACCCACCAGCAGAAGTACCCCTAAAATTATCTCCACCCAGGGGAGGCAATAACCAACAAAATAGGCTACAGGGGGTGTCCAGAAAGACTGAAGAAGGACATCAATAAATTCAGTCTGCCCTGGTAGCTTACCAAACCCAGATACCAATAGCATTAGCCCCAGAAGTAAACTTGCGCCTAAAGTTATCCAACCTCTCGCTAAGTTTTGTTTAATGTCCATAGGTTTGTCCAATAACTATAGATTAGCCGTGACGAATAGGAATGTCAACTTGCTTGCGGTTGGAGGCAGTATGCCTTTTTCTTTACCAACCTCGTTAAATATAGTTGTCAGAAGGTTATGTAGGAGCTATAATCGAGATGTGAGAGTGGAGAAATTACACAGTTGGCAGGTTAGCACTACTGAGGCTTTGGAAATACAGCGGAGATTGGCAGAACAGGTATCTAGGAGCAGTGAGGTCACCGCTCCTCATTTTATAGCTGGAGTGGATATATCAGCGGGAAAGGCACAGGAAGTAGCTACAGCGGCGGTGGTTGTCTTAAACTATCCCGAACTTAGATTGGTGGAAACGAAGTTAGCTCAAGGAAAACTTGATTTTCCTTATGTCCCTGGGTTCCTCTCGTTCAGGGAGTCGCCATTAACACTGGCCGCTTGTCAGGAACTTACTATCACCCCAGACCTCATCCTGGTTGATGGTCAGGGAGTTGCCCACCCCCGGCGATTGGGTCTTGCCTCTCACCTTGGGCTCTTTTTAAATACGCCAACAATAGGTTGTGCTAAATCCCGGCTATGTGGTCAACACGAGGAACCTGGTGTTGACTCCGGTAGCTATGCTAAAGTAATTGATAGGGATGAGACTATAGGGGTGGCTTTGCGAACCAAGTTTGGAGTAAAGCCCATTTATGTTTCCATTGGGCATAAGATTGACCTTCAAACTGCCATTCACTGGGTTATGAAATGCTGCCGTGGTTACCGCCTACCTGAGCCTACCCGGCTTGCCCATCTAGCGGCTGGAGGAAATCTGAAATAAGAAAGTAATACGGTATCCGAGGTCGGCTATTAAGGAAAGCTTTTTGAGCAGATAAAATGTGGGGGAGGATAAATGCAGGAATTAAGGGATAAACTAAAGGATTTGCAGGCTAGAATGTCTATGGCACTGGTGCATCTTTGATATTGCTGCTAGGGAAGAGGAAATTACTCGATTAGAAAAGGAGACTGCACAGTCTGACTTCTGGTTAGACCAAGCTGAAGCGCAGAGTATTATGCGTCTTTTGTCTGAGCAGAAGAAGGTAGTGCAAGAGTGGCGAGGGCTGGAGAAAGAACTGGCTGACATTGCTGAATTAAGCCCGCTAGCTGATGAAGATGCTATTCTTGGTGAAGAGATTCAGTCTGAGCTAGGAGAGTTAGCTTCCCGCCTTGATGAGCTGGAATTGGAGCTGGCGTTTAGCAGTGAGTATGATGCTAGAAACGCTATCTTGACAATTCACGCTGGAGCCGGAGGCACCGAATCTCAAGATTGGGCGCAGATGCTGATGAGAATGTACCTTCGCTGGACTGAGCGCCGTGGTTACCGGTCTGAGATACTAGATGTTTCACCGGGCGATGAGACAGGAATAAAGAGTGCCATTATTGGGATTAGCGGTGATTATGCCTGCGGCTATCTAAAATCAGAGCACGGTGTTCATCGCCTGGTTCGTCTTTCCCCCTTTGATGCCGACCATGCTCGGCATACCTCATTTGCTTTGGTGGAGGTTATGCCTGAAGCAGAAGCAGATGTTGATGTAAAGATAGAACCTGAGGATTTGAAGGTTGATGTGTTCAGGTCAAGCGGACCAGGCGGACAGCACATGCAGAAGACAAGTAGTGCTGTCAGGTTAACTCATCTGCCCACGGGGCTGGTTGCTACTTGTCAGAGTGAGCGTTCTCAGCACCAGAATAAAGAATTTGCTTTAAAAATACTCCAAGCCCGTCTGCTGAAGTTAGAGTTAGCCAGGAGAGCTGAGGAAAGAGCCAGGATTAAGGGGAAGCGCATAGCCGCTGGTTGGGGCAATCAGATTAGGAGTTATGTCCTTCATCCCTATCAGATGGTAAAAGACCACAGAACCGGTTATCAGACAAGCGATACTGATGCTGTATTAGATGGTGAGTTGGATGGCTTCATAACCGCCTACCTTAGGTCTATTGTAGGTGAAGAAGGATGATTAAAAAAGCCAGCCTGCTGGCCTTAGTTATTTGCTTATTGCTGACTGTGCTGAGCCCTAGCTTGATTCAAGCCCGGACCGGGCTAACCCTACTAAGTAGTTCGGCTCAAGTAGAGTTTCCTTCTAGGTTTATCTTTAATATGTCAGCCGAGAGTGATGTTAATATCACTGGTGTTCGCCTTTGCTATACTGTTGACCGAGTAAGCTTCGCCCAGGTGACCAGCGAAGTTTGTATTGAGTTTGTGCCTACTACTACGGTTGATGTTAGCTGGGCTTTGGAAATGGTAAGAATTGGCGGATTACCGCCTGGCTCCAGCATAAAATACTGGTGGATAATAGAGGATGGCAAGGGCGAGAAGATTAAAACTACCCCAGCTCAGCTTCAATTCGATGACACTCGTTATTCCTGGCATAGTCTAACTGAAGGTAAAGTAACTATTTATTGGTATGAAGGCGAGGAGTCCTTTGTTCGGGAGCTGATGGCTGCGGCTCAGCAAGCACTGACTAAGCTGGGCCAGAATACTGGCGCCTATTTGGAAAGACCAGCCAAGCTCTATATCTACGCTGATGCTCAGGATTTACAGGGAGCTATGATTTATCCTCAGGAGTGGACAGGAGGAGTAGCCTTTACCAGATATGGTATTATGGCTATTGGTATAGCCCCAGATAATCTTAGCTGGGGAAAGAGGGCAATTGCCCATGAGCTGGCACACCTGGTCATACACCAGATGACACTTAATCCCTATAATTCCCTGCCTACCTGGCTTGACGAGGGTTTAGCTATGTATGCTGAGGGACCACTGGTTCCACTATATAAAGCCTACCTTGATAAGGCGATAGCCGAAGATAACCTTATTTCAGTTCGTAGCTTATCAAGTCCCTTTTCGGCTTATACTGAGGAGTCCTTACTTTCTTATGCTCAGAGTTATAGTTTGGTTGAATTTCTTATTACTAGTTACGGGCAGGACATGATGCTTGAACTACTCCTTATCTTTAAACAGGGCAGCAGCTACGATGAAGCTTTGGGAAAAGCATATGGCTTTGATATGGATGGTCTGGACGCTTTGTGGCGTGATTATATTACTGTGCCAACCCAGCCAGTTGAAAAGGAGTTGATGCCCCCGGCACTAATCGGAGTAATATCGGCACTGGCAGCAGTGCTCCTTTTATGGTTAGGTCTGGCTATTGAAAGTTGGGCATGGAGGCGAGGCTGGTGAAAAAGTCATTTACCATTCATGATTTACCTGTTTCCGAGCGACCGAGAGAGAGGCTGCAAAAATTAGGGGTAGCCGCCCTTTCCGCTCAAGAAATTCTGGCTCTGATTCTGGGTCGTGGGGTTGCTGGCGAATCGGTGATGGTAACTGCGCAGAGGTTACTCAGCCAGTTTGGCAATCTTAAAAGGATTGCTGGTGCCTCGGTGGAGGAGCTATCCCAGATAAAGGGAATCGGTGTTGCCAAGGCGTCTCAGATTAAGGCTGCTTTTGAGCTAGCTAACCGGTTGGAAGGTTACTCTGAGGCTGAAGACAAGCCAGTAATTAAGACACCAGACGATGTAGCCAGCTTGGTGAAGGGCAGGCTGAAGGGTAAAAAGAAGGAACATTTTCTAGCCCTTTTGCTGGACACCAGGAATCAGCTAATAAAAGTGGCAGAAATCTCGGTCGGCAGCCTGGATACCAGCATCGTTCACCCCAGAGAGGTATTTAAAGAGGCAATATCAGCCAGTGCTGCCTCAGTTATCTTTGTCCATAACCACCCCTCAGGTGACCCCACCGCCTCAGAAGATGACATAAAGCTAACCAAAAGATTAGCCGAAGTCGGAGAGATTATGGGCATAGATGTATTAGACCACATAATCGTCTGTGATAAACAACACCTGAGCCTAAAAAGGGAGGGGCTGTTTTGAGATTGTTAATCTACCCTATCCCCTGTGTCCCCTTCCCCTTCAAAGGGGAAGGGGAGGGAGTAGGTTTTGAAGGGGCGAAGCCCCTTCAATCTTCCCTGGATAGTAGAGCTAAATGATGAAAAGAAGCTTATATATAATATTTACAGTAGTGGTGGTATGTAGTCTACTGGTATTGGGCTTGCCGAGAATTGGTTGCCAGCCCAGGCAGGGAGAAGTGCCACCTACTGAAGAAAATATACTTAATCTATATGGAACTGACCCATTAACCCTTGACCCGGCGGTCTCCGCTGAAATGACATCCCATAGCTATGTAATGCAGATATTTAGCGGTTTGGTTCGCCTTGATGATAACCTGGAGCCAGTGCCTGATATAGCCCAGAGATGGCAGATTAGTGATGATGGTAGCACCTATACCTTTTATCTGAGACATGATGTTAGATTCCACAATGGTAGGGAGGTCAAGGCTGATGATTTTATATATTCCTGGCAGCGTGCCTGTGACCCTGAGACTGGGTCGTTGACGGCAGCTACCTACCTAGGTGATATTGTTGGGGTGAGGGAAGTATTAGCCGGTGAAACCAAGGAGATTAGCGGTGTCACGGTTATTGATGATTATACCCTTCAAGTGACTATAGATGCCCCCAAGTCATATTTTTTATCCAAGTTGACCTATCCCACCACCTTTGTCGTGGATAGAGCCAATGTAGAGTCAGGAGGGGGGTGGTGGCGGGAACCGAATGGTACCAGTGCATTCAATCTTAAACAGTGGGACGAAAATAGCTTGCTTATTCTGGAGAAGAACGAGATTTACTATGGGGAGTTGGCTAAGGTCAATTTTGTTGTCTTTCAATTGTGGGGTGGGATGCCGATGAATATGTATGAGACTGGCAAAATTGATGTCACCAATGTCTATCGGAGTTATATTGATAAGGTTACCGATGAGTCAGGCCCCTTTTACCGGGAACTGGTGATAGTCCCTGAGCTGAGCTTTTCCTATATTGGATTTAACTGCAGTAAACCACCGTTTGATGATGTTAATATTCGCCGTGCCTTCTCTCAGGCTATTGATAAGGATAAGCTAGTTACCCTGGTTTTCAAAGATATGGTGGAGCGGGCGGATGGCGTCTTGCCACCAGGTATGCCAGGTTTCAATGAAGATTTGGCAGGGCTGAATTACGATATAGATAGGGCAAAGGAGTTAATCAGTGCCTCCAAATATGGTAATGTATCTGAGTTGCCTCTTATCACTATTACCACTGCCGGTTGGGGAGGATTGATTTCATCGGGACTGGAAGCTATTGTTCACCAGTGGCGACAGAACCTGGGGGTGGAGGTTAAAGTAAGGCAGCTAGAACCACAACGATTCCTTTATCACCTCAAGCAGGAGAAGGATGAGATGTTCTATATAGGCTGGATTGCCGACTATCCACATCCACAGGACTTCTTAGAGGTTTTATTTTATAGCGGCACTGATAATAACTACGGCGATTATACCAGCCCTGAAATAGACGCACTATTGGAGATGGCAGGCATGGAGCCAGACAGCAACCTGAGCCTGGCATTATATCAAAAGGCTGAGCAAGAACTGATTAACGATGCTGCCTGTATACCTCTATGGTTTGGGGAAAACTATATACTTATTAAGCCGTATATCAAGGGGTATAATCTAAACCCCCTGGGTTTGGCTATGTTAAATAGTGTTTCGGTTGAACCTCACTAGTGGCGGAGGGGGTGGGATTCGAACCCACGCTCGCCATAGACGAGAACGGTTTTCAAGACCGTCTCCTTAAACCACTCGGACACCCCTCCTTAGCAGATTTAGTATAAAGAGTCAGAATACAAGCGTCAAACCCTCTCTATTTTATGTAACCGGGATTACTAGCTGGTCACCGGGAAGTCTAAAATCGGAGACTATTTCAAACTAGGGGACGACTAATCTTCCAGTTCTACTAGTTCCTTAAAGCGGGGGTCATCTCGGATATTATCAAAGTCTTTATCTGTTTTGGCATCTTCGCGATACTTCTTATCCCTACTGATAGCCTTTTCTAGGTAAGCCAGTGCCTCATCAGTTTTCCGCCACAGTGAGAAAAGACAGGCTAGATTATACAATGTAGCTGTGTGATCAGGTCTAAGCTCTAGGGAGCGATTAAAGTCAGCAAGGGCATCATCATATCTTTCCATATGGGCATAAGTAACACCCCGGTTGCAAAGGGTAGCTGGGTCATCAGGTTTAAGCTCCAGGGAGCGATTGAGGTTAGCAAGCGCCTCCTCATATCTTTCCAGCTTTACATAGGCAGCACCACGGTTAGCAAGGGTATTTGGGTGATCAGTTGTAAGTTCAAGGGAGCGATTGAAGTCAGCAAGGGCATCATCATATCTTCCTAGTTTGGCATAGGTAACACCACGGTTGTTAAGGGTAGCTGGGTCATCGGGTCTGAGCTCCAGGGACCAGTTATAGTTGGCAAGAGCTTCCTCATATTTTCCTTGGTCACAGTAAAAGTTACCCCGCAAGAAAGCGGTTCCAGCATCTGTGGTAAAGCCTAATCTTACCAAGTCCTTCAATGTCTCTTCCAGCTTCACTATCCTTTCACTCAGCTCAGTGGGAACCTCTATTTTTTCTTCTCTAAGTAAGATGGTATCCAGTTTCGCTCTATCCATACTCTCCTTGAATTCTTCGACTATATCGGCTCCCATCTTTCTCAACTCATCAGCAAACTGCGGCTGTATCTTCTCTAAATCTTGAATGGGGCTGAGTGGTGATACAGGTGATGGTAATTTCTGCACTACTTCCCTTAACTGGTCTATTATGTCTATGTATTCGGTGAAAGGGATCACCTCTATGGCATTCAGATCGGAAGGCAATTTGAGTTCTTGCTCTTCTCCACTTTTCGATAATATTATCGTTGGCTTTCCCAGGGCTATCATCATCCCTAGCTCTAGTAGAACATTGGGATTTCTCTGTGTGATATCCGCTATTCCGTAAGCACAGGTTTGGATCATCTCACAGATTTTGCAGGTGAAGGCATTTATTCCCTTCTCGTCTAACGCGCTTCTTATTTTGTATTCGTCTTCTATAGCTTCGTTTATGGCTTTTATGCGCCGTTTTCTATCCTCCTCCGGCTTTTCAGCTTCAGCGAGAAAGAAGGACTTCTCCTCTATTATTATCGGCTTGTAGCATGAGATACCGGTTAAAGGGCATCTTATAATTTGTCCCATAATTCCCCTCCCAATATATATTTACTTCCCCCCGAAATACTGTAGTGCCTGCTTAATCCTTTCCTCTAGGCTTAAGTCGGAGGAAGGGGGGAGGGTGGCTACGGCTCGGTTGGCTTCGACCATAGAATAACCCAAGGAGGTTAGGGCGGCTAATACATCAGTGTTTTCCTGAGCTAATTGAGCGGCTGGGGTTGTTATCCAGCCAGCACCTATTTTCTCTTTAAGTTCTAGAATAAGGCGTTCAGCCATTTTCTTGCCTATTCCCGGAATTACAGTTAGCAGGTCGGTACTGCCGGTAGCAATCGCCATAGTTAGTTTGTCCACACTCATAGCTGAGAGCATGGCTAGCGCCAGCTTGGGACCTAATCCCGATACATTAATCAGGCTTTCAAACAGTCCCAACTCATCAGTTGAAGCGAAGCCATAAAGGGTAGCATTATCCTCCCTGAGATGAAGGTGAGTATATAGCTTAACCCACTCGCCAATAGCGCCCAGTAAGCTTAAGGTAGAGGTAGGCATATATACCTGAAAACCTATTCCACTAACATCAATAATTGCCCAATCACTACCCACCGACTCTAGTTTCCCATGAAGACCAGCTATCATTTGCTCTAGTTACTCCTGCTTAGCCAGCAAACTTTCCAGGTGTGTCTCACGAAGGTGGCAGATAGCCACGGCTAAGGCATCAGCAGCATCGTTTGGCTGAGGAATCTGGGATAACCCAAGCTGAAGCCTGACCATTTCTTGAATCTGCTGCTTTGAGCTAGCCCCGTAATTACTAACCCTTTGCTTTATCTGGGCTGGGGTATATTCATAGGTTGGAATTCCCTGGATAGATGCTGCCAGAATAGCCACCGCCTGAGCCTTGCCTACTGCCAGTGCCGATTTCACATTCTTAGACATAAAAGGCTGCTCAATAGCTACCACATCGGGCTGATGGCGTGAGATAACCTCTAAAAGCCCACTATACAGATAGCTTAAACGCTCCCCAATCGGGGAGCGTGCTGGGCAGCTTAAGTCTCCATAATCAACCAGGCCTATTTCATCCTCACTGCTCTCTATCACTCCGTAACCCATAGTTACTGTGCCCGGGTCAATGCCTAAAATTTTCATTACCCTGCTAAACTGGCGTGATACTTCTCCAGAATGGAGTCAGAAAAGTCAGCATTGCTGGACACATACTGTACCTCATCCAGCTCATCTAATTTATCTAGCAGCTTCAGCATTTGTAGCGCTGCCTTTTCTTCAAGCTCAACCATAGTCTTGGGCACCATAGATAGCTCAGTCGAAGCTATGGGTAGATTATTTTGCTCTAGTGATGCCCTGACCATCTCAAGCTCGTCAGGTTTGGTATAAATTTCTATATATTTATTCTCTACCTTAACATCCTCGGCACCACTATCAATAGCCTGTAGGGCTAATTCATCAGCATCTAATTCCTTGGTCTCTACCGTAATCAATCCTCGGGAGTCAAAAAGCCAGGCGACACAACCACTCTCTCCCAGACTGCCACCGTGGCGAGAGAATATATTCCTTACATCTTGCAGGGTTCGATTGCGATTATCAGTTAGAGCTCGCACCAGAATAGCCGTGCCACTGGCTCCATAGCCCTCCAGAACCATTTCTACTAGGGTGGCTCCCTCTGTCTCACCGCTGCCCCGCTTAATGGCCCTTTCTATATTATCCAGCGGCATATTATTATCCCGAGCTCTCTGTATAGCCAATCGCAGCCGGAAGTTTGCCTCTGGGTTAATACCCCCCTCCCGCACGGCAATAATAATCTCGCGAGTCAGTTTGGTGAAAAGCTGACCACGCCTGGCATCAGTTACCCCTTTTTGATGCTTAATCGAAGACCACTTAGAATGCCCCGACATTTCTAGCCCCTCCTTTTAGATTCTATCACCTCACCTGCCTGCGGTCAAAGGGTTTATCGCCTTATTTTGTTTCGCCGGTTACCAAGGCTATGGCATATTCCCTAGAGTGGGAAAGGCTAATAGCCAGGCTGGCTAAGCCTATGTGGTTAGCTTGATTTTGTGCCTTACCATAGAGATAAACTAATGGCTTACCGCTAGGGTCAGACAATATCTCAATATCTCTCCATCCGATGCCTTTGTTCTGTGTGCCAAATGCCTTTATTACCGCTTCCTTGCCGGCAAAACGGGCAGCCAGCGATGAAGGCTTTTTGCGGCTTAATCTGAGCTCTGGCTCGGTATATACCCGGTGAAGGAATTGCTCTCCCCAGCGGGCTATAGCTCTTTTAATGCGAGCTATTTCTATTATGTCTATACCAACATATTGCATTACTTAATCCCTACATATTGCCAAACTCAATTGATATTGTAGCTTTTGGCTACCACTTTGTAAATCATAGATTATGCTGAAACAAATCTTGAAGGACCCAAAATGGGAGCAATACATTTGCAGGTACAAGATGAGGCTACAAACTTGACATGATTATTGCTTATTGTTACACTTCTTTATTAGCCCCTGTATTATTTTACTAATCAAATAAGCTCACTTGTTAATAAATTCCCCTCCTTAAAGTCGGAGTGGACAGAGAAGCAAAATGGCAGCCAGCCCAGAGAGTAGTAATGCCCGGCTAAAAGAGTTGTGCAGCCAGAGATTATCACCTAGGCGGCTAATTCTTGCCAGCAATCGGGGACCCGTTGAATACTATTTTACTGAGGATAGGCGACTTCGATTACGGCGCGGTAGCGGTGGTATTGTTACCGCCCTCAGTAGTCTCACTAATTATGTAGAACTTAATTGGATCGCCAGTTCTATGGGGGAAGGGGATAGAGAGGTAGCACAAAGAGCCCGCGGAACGCACTTTAAAGTACCCTCATTTAATAATAACCTATATCTCAATTTTGTAGTTAGTCGTAGAGATACTTATCACAAATTTTATAGCGTTATTTGTAATCCCCTTCTTTGGTTCCTGCAGCACTACATGTGGAACTCCTCCCGCACGCCTAATATAGACCAAGCGATTTACGATGCTTGGGAGAATGGTTATATCCCGGTAAATCAAGCCTTTGCTCAAGCGGTTATTGATGAGGCATCAGCCAATGAATTGCCACCAATAGTAATGATAAACGACTATCACCTCTATTTAGCCAGTAGTTATATTCGCAAACAGATGCCAGACCTAGTGATTCAACACTTTATTCATATTCCCTGGCCATCACCAACCTACTGGCAGCTATTGCCAAGTTCTATGCGGCAGGCAATCTTCAGTAGTTTATGCACTACCGATATTGTGGGCTTGCAAACGATGCGAGATGTGCGTAATTTCCTTTACTGTTGTCAATCGTTCATTGACGAAGCTGAGATAGATTACGGGCAACAAACCGTTCAACTAAATGGGCATATTGTTCAGGTTAAAGCCTACCCGGTATCCATTGATGTCGCCGGGCTTAAGAATCTCGTTTCTTCAGCTAGGGTGAAGGAAGATGAAGAGAGGTTGCGTCATCTTTGCGGAGAACAAACCATAGTCCGTGTTGATAGGGTTGAGCCCAGTAAAAACATCATTCGAGGTTTTAGAGCCTTTGATATGCTGCTGGAGCGTTATCCCCAGTTTCGGGAAAAGGTCAAATTCTTAGCTTTTCTAGTCCCGACCAGAACTCATCTGAAGCCATACCAGAGGTATACACAAGAGGTCACTCAACTAATAGAAGCTATAAATAATAAGTATGGGAATGAACAATGGCATCCTATTGATTCCTTTTATGAGAACAATTACATACAAGCTATAGCGGGTATGTGCCTCTATGATGTTCTGATGGTAAATGCTGTCATTGATGGGATGAACCTGGTAGCTAAAGAGGGTCCCACGGTTAATAAGCAAGACGGGGTGCTGATACTATCGGAGACAGTTGGTGCTTGGGAGCAGTTAGGGCAAAATGCGCTAACTGTGGCGCCGACTGACTTGGAAGGAACAACTCAAGCACTGTATACGGCATTGACCATGCCACCTGATGAGAAAAATAAGCGTGCCACTGCACTCAAGAGGTTAATTGAGCAAGAGGATTTAACTAACTGGCTTTTATGTTTACTGGAAGATGCAGTTAGCTTGGTAGCAGAACGGTCTGGGACATCCACATAAGAAAACGCTCCACATCATTTACCCCATTCAAGGTAAAATCGGCTTCTACCACCAGCTTTTCTGGCGTTTCCTGAGTAATGATGCCGATGGCAAAGCCCTGAAAATTTAAATCGTGGGAAGCAGCGTGTATTGCTCTGAAGGCATCAATATCGGTGGTATCATTGCCTAAATAGATACAGCCATGCAAATTATAGCCTTGTATTAAGTCCAATGTAGCCATGCCTTTGTTTACATCTACCGGTGGTAGAAGGTCAATTGCCATTCTCTCCTGTATAACTCGTAAACTTCTGACCCGGGGTGAATCCTCTATCGCAGCCAAGATAACTTTTTCAACCGATTGAGGTTCAGGACAAAGACGATAGTGGATTGTAGCCGTTATTCCCTTGTCCTCTATAGTAACGCCTGGTATGGAAAGTAACGGGGTTAGTTCCTTAATGGCATCTTTTACTACTTTTGAATAGTTCTGGACATCTCTGGGAAATTCAGAATGACCCTCAGTCCATCGCTCCAGTCCATGATTACCCATATAGACCATCCCATCAATTTTTATCATGTATTTAACTTCAGCCGCTGGTCTACCTGACATGGCAGCTACCAGAGCTAGATGGCTACAGAGGAGGGAAAGATAATGATAACATAATGGGGAAACACTAGCTTGCTGCGGGGTAGGTGCAGTTTGACTTATAGTGCCATCAACATCAGTAATAAGCCCAAAGGGAGACCGCCTGAGGACTTCTTCAATTAAATCTAAGTGCTCAAAGGCATAGGGCACAAACTAAATTTAACAGAAGGTATGTCTTGCGTCAACTAATTGATAACTTCACAAATTGGCTGAGATAAGGTAAAGTAATGTTTAGATGGAGAAAACTGAAAGGCAGAAGCTACCGGTTTTAGCCATAGACCTGGGCGGCACCAAGATAATTACCGCTATTATTTCTAATAGTGGTCAAGTAATAGCCAAGGATTACCAGCTTACCCTGGCTGACGAGAGTTCACAGTCGGTAATTGAAAGAATATCCTCAGCTATAGACCACCTTCTTAGCCTAAGAAATATAGACTCATCTCAACTAGCCAGCATAAGTATTGCTGCTGCCGGAGCGATAGATTTTAATAAGGGACTAGTAACCTCATCACCAAACCTTCCCGGCTGGAATGATGTCCCGTTGAGAGATATTGTGAAGGAGAAATATAGGGTTAATACCTTCCTACTTAATGATGCCAGCGCTGCTGCCCTGGGTGAGCATCGGCTTGGTGCTGGGAGCGGAGTAAGTAATCTCATCTACCTCACAGTAAGCACTGGTATTGGCGGTGGCATTATCATTAATGGCAAGTTATACTCTGGTCAATGCGGTGGTGCTGGTGAGATAGGGCATATGACCATTGATGTTAATGGACCAAGGTGTAATTGCGGCAATATCGGCTGTCTCGAAGTATTAGCCTCTGGTACCGCAGTGGCTAAAGAGGCGATAAGGCGCATTAGACAGGGGGAAAGGTCTTCCATTAACGAGATGGTAGGGGGTAAGATAGAGGATATCACCGCCGATAAGGTTGGAGCGGCAGCTCAAGAGGGGGATTCTCTAGCCTTAGAGATTGTTTCTCAAGCAGCCACTTATCTGGGAGTAGGCATGGTAAACCTGGTCAATATCTTTAATCCGGAAATGATAATCGTTGGTGGTGGGGTGTCTAAGATGGGGGACCTTTTGCTTAATCCGGCCAGGCAGGTAGTAAAGGAAAGGGCTTTCCAACTATCGGCTCAGGTAGTGCGGATAGTTCTGGCTCACCTTGGTGAAGATGCCGGGGTGCTTGGGGCGGCTATCTTTGCCTTTGAGCAAGAATCAGACTAGGAGAGTATGATGAAGGTTCGTAAGGCGGTTATTGCTGTAGCTGGTTGGGGAATAAGGTTCCTACCTATTACCAAGGCTCAACCTAAGGAGATGCTACCACTGGTGGATAAACCACTAATTCAGTATTCAGTTGAAGAGGCTATTAATTCAGGTATTGAGCAAGTTATTTTAGTAACAGCCCTAGGCAAGCGAGCTATTGAGGACTACTTTGATCGCTCCTTTGAGTTAGAATATGTTCTGGAGAGAAAAGGGGAGACTAAGCGCCTACAAGAGATGCGTGAGCTGTCCGACCTGGTCAATGTCTGCTACATCAGGCAAAAGGAGCAATTGGGTCTGGGTCATGCTATCCTAACCGCTAAGGATATTATTGGTGAAGAGCCTTTCGCTGTATTGCTGCCGGATGATATTGTGGATAGTAAGGTGCCTGTCTTAAAGCAGATGATTAAAGTCTATGAGCAATATAAAACTAATATTGTAGCCGTTGAGCGTATTGACCGCCAGGATACTACAAAGTATGGTATAATTGAACCCAAGAAGATTTCAGGTCATATGTACCAAGTTCTAAGTCTTACCGAAAAGCCTGAGCCGTCACAAGCACCATCTAACCTAGGGGTGGTAGGCAGGTATATCCTTGTGCCCCAGATATTTGATGTCCTAGAGGTTACTCCGCCAGGTAAAAATCAAGAGATTCAACTTACTGATGCTCTGCAGTTACTAATCAAGCGACAAGCAATATTAGCCTATGAGTTTGAGGGGGTGCGCTATGATACTGGCACCCCATTAGGCTGGCTGAAGGCAACAATGGCCTTTGCCCTAAAGCGTCCTGATATTGGGCAAGAGCTAAGGGAGTATTTGCGTCAACTACTCTAAGTAGGAGTTGTTTAATCCCTCCATTCCCATGGCAACAATGCCTGCCTCACCTGTCTTTACTTCGGCATTAGAGTACTAACAACTTGGGAACTAACAAGGAAGTAGGCACACATGGTAGAGAGGGTCGAATCAATAAATAGAGGAACTATCCTTTCGGATAAGACCGAGGAGAGGCTTCGGGGGGCAGTGGTCACTGTTGATGTTGTTATCCCTGCGTTCAATGAAGGAAGCTGTATCAGGGGCGTGCTACAAGATGTCGTGATGGCAAGACAGGATGAGTGGTTTCAAATCCAGAATATCTATGTGATATCGGATGCATCGACGGATCAAACAGATGACATCGTGCAAGAAATGGCTGCAAGAGACCGGAGGGTAAAGCTGCTCAGGAAACAGGAAAGGAAGGGCAAGCAAAACTCAATAAATTTAGCCTTCTCAATCACCAACGCCGATGTTATTGTTTTTATTGATGCCGATGTCAGATTGGCGGGTGAAGATAGCATAACGAAGCTGGTGCAACACTTCCGTGACGGTAATGTTGCCGTGGTTCAGGGTGGTCTCGTCCGTCCCCGTCCTGGCTTTACTCTCAATCCGGCGAAGCAGGCGGCATATTTTGACTGGGTCCTGGTAGACAAGGTAAGAAGGCGGAAGTCCATTTCATGGTGGAGTATTGATGGGCGAGTAATGGCCTTATCCAGAGATTTTTACAAACATCTTGTTTTACTACTCTCTCTTGCCGATGACCAGTTTATCTTCTATTCCTGCATTCAACAAGGCTGCCGGTTTGTATGGGCTGACAGTGCTATATTCTACTATGGACCGCCCAAGTCAATTGCAGATTTCAGCCACCAGTGGAGCAGGTACTTCTTCTACACCGGTAAATCGCGTCAATACTTTGGCAAAGAGCTGATAGACAGGGATATGAGCGTTCCTGGTCTATGGCGAACTATATTGTCCTCCTTGCTTTGTCATCCCTTGTGCGGACTGATGTGGGTCTTGTGCTATACCATAAGCAAGGTTGAGTTCATGCTTCGGGTTGATTTTGAGAAGTATGAACATGGTTTCTTCTGGACGAAATCTGAACCACCAAAAAATCTAGGGCAAGGGCGTCACGCAGGCAAGGATACCAGCGGAATCCAAAGCTAAGCCGGAAGAAAGGGGCGAAAACAGAGTCAGGGCTACATTGGCAACTAGGCTACAACCTTGTCAAGATCGGATCGTGGTCAGATGCCACCGCATAATAAACTACCAGCTTCATTGACAGCTAGCTTGGCTTACACTAAAATCGTATTGTATTATGACTAGTGATGAAATTCGGTCGGCATTTTTGAGCTTTTTTGAGGAAAAAGGACACAAAATTATTCCTGGCTCCTCTTTGGTACCTCAAGGTGATCCCACCTTACTACTTACCAGTGCCGGCATGGTGCAGTTTAAGCCTTACTTCTTGGGCGAAGAAGTGCCGCCCAGTCCCCGTTTGGCATCATGTCAAAAGTGTTTTCGCACTACTGATATTGAATCGGTAGGTGATACTGGACATCTTACCTTCTTTGAGATGCTGGGTAACTTCAGTGTTGGTGACTACTTTAAGCAGGAAGCCATCAACTGGGCATGGGAATTTGTTACCCAGCGCTTGGGTCTTCCACCCGCGCGCCTGTGGATAACTATCTTTCTTAATGACGATGAGTCTTTCCGTTACTGGCGAGAGCTAGGCATCCTTGAGCCAAGGATACTAAGATTTGGTGAGGAGGATAATTTTTGGGGACCGGCCGGTAATACCGGACCCTGTGGACCGTGTAGCGAGATTCATTACGACTTCGGGGAGGAAGTTGGTTGTGGCAAGCCTTCTTGCGCCCCGGGCTGTGATTGCGGTCGCTTTTCTGAAATCTGGAACCTGGTGTTTACTCAATATAATCAGGACGAAGAAGGGCATCGGACTTCATTGCCCAGACCTAACATTGATACCGGAATGGGCTTGGAGAGAACCGCAGCCGTGGTCCAGGGTAAAACCTCTGTCTATGAGACAGACCTCTTTGTTCCTTTAATGCAAAGAATATCTGAATTAGCCGGAAAGAAATACGGCTCTGGTAATAATGATAATGCTAGGCGAATCATAGTTGAGCACAGTAGAGGAATTGCCTTTCTTATTGGTGACGGGGTAATTCCCAGCAACGAAGGGCAAGGCTATGTGCTGCGCCGATTACTACGCCGTGCCGTACTCTTTGGCAAAAGATTGGGATTGGATGAGCCATTCCTGGCTGAAACAGCCAAGACCACTATCCAGCAGATGGGGCATATTTATCCCGAAATAATACAGAGACAGGATTTTATCACTAAGGTAATTGAACTTGAGGAAGCCAGATTCAGCGAAACACTTAACACTGGACTTGAGTTATTAGACGGAATTATGGGGGAAGCGGCCAACAAAGGAGAAAATAGAATCTCTGGCAAAAAGGCGTTTAAGCTATATGATACCTACGGCTTCCCAGTAGAATTAACAAGTGAGATTGCTGCCGGCCGCGGCTTATCTGTAGATTTAGAAGGCTTTGAACTGGAAATGGAGAAACAGCGGGAGCGAGCCAGGAAAGCTCAGGTCATAGAACATGTGGGGATACCGTCTGCTGAAGCGGTAGGAACACCAGGTGTTAAAGCTGTAAATTTCGTCGGCTATGATAATCTGAGTTGTAAGTCCAAAATCCTTGACCTCGCCGTTGACAATAAGACGGTACAGATAATAGAAGGGAATAAGGAAGCGGTCATAATATTAGAGTCCACCTCCTTCTATGGGGAAATGGGGGGGCAGGTGGGCGACACGGGTGAGATACGCAGTCCATCGGGTAAGTTTTTGGTGACCAATACCGTTCACGTTCTGCCCGACATCATCGTTCATCAGGGCAAGGTCGTTGAAGGCAGCTTGGCTGTGGGGGATGAGGTTGAGGCTGATGTGAACAGGGAACGGCGGCTGGATATTGCCCGCAATCATACTGCTACTCATTTGCTTCAATTTGCTCTCCGCCAGGTATTAGGTAAGCATGTTCAGCAACGGGGTTCATTGGTAGCCCCGGACCGACTTAGATTTGACTTCTCTCACCTGACAGCGGTGACAAAAGAAGAATTGCAAGAGATACAGCAGATTGTCAATGATAAAATCCGCCAAAACTTGACGGTATATGATGAGGATATTCCTTATAAAAGGGCTATAGATGATGGAGCTATAGCTATATTTGATGAAAAGTATGGCGATGTCGTCCGGGTATTGAAAATTGGTGAGCCAGTGATTAGTGCTGAGCTATGTGGCGGCACTCATGTAGCACAAACCGGGGAGATAGGCTTCTTTCATATCATTAGTGAAAGTAGTATTGGTGCTGGCATGCGCCGTATTGAAGCAGTTACCGGTAGGGGAGCTGTGGAATATGTTGACAGGCATCTTTCTAGTTTGGAGAAGGTTGCCCAACTACTAGGAACTTCAACGGATAATGTTCAGGATCAGATATCTAGCTTAATTACCGAACTAGATAAGGAGGGTAAACAAAGGCTAGTTTTAGAGAGGGAGCTGTCCAAGAAAATAGCCGAATCTTTGGCGGTTCAAGCAGAAGTAATTAACGGGGTAAGGATGTTGGCATCCAGAGTGCCATCATCTCGGCTAGAGGCTTTACGAGAAATGGGCGATCTACTTAGAGAAAAGCTGAAAAGTGCAGTGATAGTTTTGGGTACGGTTTATGAGGATAAGCCTGTTTTCTTGGCTACAATAACTCCAGATCTGGTAGCCAAAGGTTATAATGCTGGAGATATAGTGAAACAGGTGGCTGAGGTAACAGGAGGTGGTGGTGGGGGCAAAGCCCAATTTGGTCAGGCAGGTGGTAAGGATAAAGATAAAATAGACGAAGCCCTTGAGCTTGTAAAGAGCTTAATATAATGGAGAGTTTTAGAGGGGCTTCGCCCCTCTAAAAAATTGACTTCCCCTTCCCCTTGATAAGGGGAAGTCGCAGACTCGACTCGGAGAGGGGATAAATCCTTCACAGGTGAAGGACAAAGGGGATAGGGTTACTAAGTAAAAGCCTAAAAGGGTGAGGTTGATAGATAATCCCCAAAAATCTGGAGGTAAGTATAACGCGCAGCTTAGGACTTGATATTGGAGACAAAAGGATTGGGGTAGCTCTCAGTGACCCCCTGGGTATATTAGCGAGTCCGTTTACTATTATTAACCGTAGTGATGAAACAGAAGATATTGAGGCTATTACTAATATTATTAGCCGGCACCAAGTTAAGCAGGTTATAGTGGGTCTACCCCGCTCTATGGATGGCAGTATAGGTAACCAGGCAGAGAAGGTGAACGCCTTTACCCATAAATTAGGTAAATTTACTGAAGTTTCCATTGAGTCTAGAGACGAGCGATTATCAACAGTATCGGCTAAACGCCTGATGCAAGGGGTTAATAATAAGAGAGGCAAGAAAAAAGCACACGATGATGCTATTGCTGCCGCCCTTATCTTACAAGGCTATCTTGACGAGGAACATTAGCCACAGTGGTTAGACTAGGTATTCTGAGTTAACACTTTCATGAAGCTCTCGGTTGCCATCAACTATTAGGATTACGCAGCAAGTCTATGGATACTGATAAATCACAAAGAGCTAGAATACCTAATATTCTGTATAGAATACGCTCCAATGAGATGGTTTTTGGCGTAGTCCTAGGCATTACGGTAGGGGTTATCTCTGGCTTTGGTGCTATAGTTTTCAGGTGGTTAATTAGCACCTTCCAATCGATTTTCTTTGGTGGTGGAGCCAATTATTTAGGCTTTCTGGGGCAATACTACATCATACTACTACCGGCGGTTGGTGGGCTTCTCGTTGGTCTTTTAATCCATTTCGGGGCTCGTGAGGCTAAGGGACATGGTGTTCCCGAAGTAATGGAAGCAGTTGTTGTTAAAGGTGGTCGCATTCGCTCGCGGGTGGCGGCAATCAAATCACTAGCCTCCTCAATTTGTATTGGCAGTGGTGGTTCAGTTGGTCGTGAGGGACCTATTGTCCAGATTGGCGCCTCCGCAGGCTCAACCATCGGACAATGGCTCCACTTATCTGATGAATGGGTAAAGACATTGGTCGCTTGTGGGGCCGCTGGCGGCATCTCAGCTACATTTAACACCCCCATTGGCGGGGTGTTTTTTGCTATGGAGATAATCCTTGGTAGGTTTATAACGCCCAAGCTTGGCTTCGTTGTTATAAGCTCGGTAGCAGCTAATTTCATTACTCATATGTTCCTGGGAGACCAGCCGTCTTTTAGTGTAGTTCCTTATAGCATGGTTAGCTACTGGGAAATTATAACTTATGCTATACTTGGAATTTTATCCGCTTTAGTTGCTCTCTTCTTTATCCGCTCACTTTACAAGTGCGAAGACATTTTTAATTCTCTTCATATTCCCGAATATCTCAAGCCTGCTATAGGTGGTATTGGGATAGGGCTCATTGGATTATACTCCTATGACCTCTTTGGTGTGGGGTATGGAGATGTCTATTGGGTAAGCCACATGAGTGCTAATCAAGCCTTGGCGGGAGAGATAGTGCTTCAGTCACTTATCATCCTGCTCATCTTGAAGATAATTGCTACTTCGCTAACAATAGGCAGTGGTGGCAGCGGTGGCATCTTTGCTCCCTCCCTCTTTATAGGGGTTATGCTAGGTGGGGCTTTTGGCACCCTTGCTCACAATCTATTTCCATCGCTTATAGCTTCTTCAGGTGCTTACGCATTGGTAGGTATGGCAGCTGTATTTGCTGGGGCTGCCCGCGCCCCTATTACATCAATCATTATGCTTTTTGAAATGACCGGTGATTATAAAATAATCCTACCACTGATGATTGCCGTAGTTATCAGCACCATAGTTGCCCGGAGCTTAAACCGCGAGACTATCTACACGCTTAAACTAATACGGAGTGGTATAGATATTCGTAGGTTAGAGGAAACTAGACCAATGAGGGAGATTACTGTTGGTAAGGTTATGACACGGAATTTCCCCACCGTTCTGCCGACAATGCCCATTGGCGAATTAGTAACCAAGCTACGAAGGACGGGGCACCATGGCTTTCCTGTGGTGGATAATGATGGAAATCTTTTCGGATGTGTTAGTATATCTGATGTCGAAGCAGCTATGACAATGTCAAAGGGTTATTCTAAAAGTGTAACCGTTGGTGATATTGCTACCAAGTCGGTGATTGTAGCTTACTCTGATGAGTATTTACATGAAGTATTAGTAAAATTGGGAGCAAGAGATGTAGGTCGGATTCCTGTAGTTGATAGGAGCAACCCCAAGCACTTAATCGGGGTATTACGGCGGCATGATATTGTTCATGCTTATACTAAGGCAATGGGGCGGAAGCCTCGCCGCTAAAATAGTAATTTATGAAGATTTATAGTCCCTAAAATAATTAGGGACTATATTGAGGTTAGATGATAAGTAATAGCTTCAGCTTAATACAAACTTGTCCTGCTAGTAAAGCTCGTGTTGGTGAGTTGATAACGCCACACGGTAGGATACCTACACCCGTATTTTTACCCGTGGGCAGCCAGGCAACGGTTAAAACTCTGGTCCCTGAGGAGCTTAAAGATATTAGTATAGACATAGTATTGGCTAACACCTACCATCTTTACCTCAGACCAGGCATTAGCGTAATTGAAAAAATGGGAGGTTTACATAAATTTATGGCTTGGGACAGGGCTATTCTCACTGATAGTGGCGGTTATCAGGTATTCAGCTTATCATCGTTACGCCAGATCAGTGACGAAGGGATTATATTCCGCTCCCACATTGATGGGAGTCAACATCATATTACCCCTGAGTCAATTATTCATTTTCAAGAGACCCTTGGTGCTGATATTATTATGGTTCTAGACGAGTGCCCAGCCAATGATGATAGATTAGAAAAGGTAAAAAGGGCAATGAACAGAACGCATCAATGGGCAGAGAGATGCCAGAAATGTCAAAAGCGCAGTGACCAAGCTCTATACGCTATCGTGCAAGGAGGTATTTCCCCTGAGCTTCGGCGCCAGTCGTCTGAATACCTTACCCGACTAGACTTCCCTGGTTATGCTATTGGTGGTCTGAGTCTCGGCGAACCTAAGAGAGTAACTCTGGCTATGGTTGAAGAGATAGTAGCTTTGTTACCGGAGAATAAGCCACGATACCTAATGGGGGTAGGTTCTCCAGAGGATATTATTGAAGCCGTAGCTAGAGGAGTTGATATGTTTGATAGTGCCCTTCCCACTCGTGTAGCCCGGAACGGTGCCTTCTTTTCCTGGCAAGGCAGGCATAATATTCTGAATGCTGCCTATAGCCAGATAGAAGAGCCAATTGTTCCTGGCTGCGATTGCTATACCTGTCGCACTTTCTCGGCATCTTATTTACACCACCTATTTAATTGTGACGAACTACTAGCCTATAGATTAGCTACCATTCATAACCTGAGTTTCATTAGTAATCTAATGCACAAAATAAGAAGTGCCATTCAGGATGGCACCTTTAGCTCTTTTAGGGATAATTTTTTAACCAGTTACAAGCCTACTGATGAGCAGGTACGTCTTAGTCAAAAACAAAAGTGGCTAGAATCACGCACTTCTAACCAATAACTACGGTTGACTAGCTCTTTATTGTCTCCTCGCTAATCAGGTCAACCCTTACTCCCTTGGAGGTAACCCAATCAATTCCGGCTTCAATATCCTGGTCTTTACCTTCAAATTCCACTACTATCCAGCCCCAGTCCTCTGAGGCATCAGCCTGGCGAATATTGGTCACTATATTGAATTGCTGACCAATATTATAGATGATTGGTTCGGCGCTTGTTTCCGGAGTAAAGGTAAGCATTACCTGCCGCTTTGACATTTCTATCCTTCCCCTATAAAATTTCCCAAATTGTAGAGGTATTGCCGCACAAGTTTGGTTTCACTAATTATACCCTTAATAATCTGTCTTAGGCTAGTTTTTAAACATAAATTAGCCTCCATTTCTTGTTATTTATGTTTTTAGTCAACTATCCTCCATCTATTAGTGTAAACATTCATCTTCTTTCCTCTGATAAAGCCGATAATGGTCATGCTTAAATAATTCTACATTATTGAAAAGCAATAGCCCAACACCAAGGCTATTATACTAATGACTACCAAATATACAAGCAGGGTTTTACCGCCGAATTCTTTCCTTAACACCAGAATTGTCCCCCAACTGGTAATCGGACCTACCAAGAGCAGTACCATCCCGGCGCCAATGTTCATCCCCTGCAATATGAAGGCGTGTACCAGAGGAACACTGGCAGTGGAGCAGATATACATCACCAACCCAAAGACCAGGCTGAATAGGTAGCCCAAGCCACCACTAAAATAATCTCCGACAAATTTCCCTACTGGCGTAATGGTCGCCACTAATGCTGCTAGGACTAATGCCAAAAGTAACTCGGGACCAATCTCCTTAACCATATCCACAAAGGCAAACTTGAAGACATGCTTCAACCGGTGAGGAATATTCCTGGAATGAGTACCCAAATATTCTTCCGGGCTACTTTCAAATGCCTGTTGGCAGTAGGGACAGCCAAAATAATAAACCTCCCCATTATACTCTGTTTTAATTGCCTTCCCTATTTCTACACTCATCCCACAAACTGGATCTATAGCTAGCTGTTTATTTTGAGAAGCGAAGGCTTCAGGCTTGACCTTGAGCAAATTTCCAACAAGACCCATAACCAGCCCCATCAAAATCACAGCCAAGAATATGAACACGGTGAATTTTATCCCCAGCAGGGCATAGCAAACGAGGAGAGCAGTTACGGAGGTAGCTGGGGTTGCTACCAGAAAGGCTAAAACAGCTCCTAATCTTGCCCCCTTCTGATGAAGGCTCACCGCTACCGGGAGAGAGCCAAGACAACAGATAGGGAGAACTGTCCCGGCAAGGATAGCATAGAGAAGAGGCTTTATTCCTCGCCCACCTAGATGCCTATCCACCCATTCAGCGGGGATAAATTGATGGATTAAACCACTCAGGAAAAAGCCTATTGCCAGGAAGGGCAATACTGCAATAAGATAATCCTTGAATACAATAAAAAACTGAACTATCAATTATTTTGGTTCCTCACTGTAATCATCGGCGTATTGAAGCCGTGGCTGGTAGAAGAAACCCCTTGTCTTCCTACAGAGCCATACCAGAAAGAGCATAAAGGGAACTTCCGTCAAAATGCCGACCACTGTAGCCAGCACTGCTCCTGAAGAGAGACCGAAGACGGTTATTGCTACGGCAACGGCTACCTCAAAGTGATTGCTCCCAGCGATTATTGCTGTTGGTGCCGCATCCTCATAGGAGAGACGAATGGGCTTAGAGATGAGATAGGTGAGAGCGAAGACAAGAAGGATATTACAAAATATTCCAATGGCAATTATGCCGACAACTGCTGGAAGTTCTATGATTATGCCTCCCTGTAGAGAGAATAGAACCACAAGAGTGATGAGGAGGGCAATAATAGAAACGGTGCGTAATGGCGGAATAAGTTTTGACTCAAACCATTCAATACCCTTTCTTTTAATCGCCTGAGTTCTGGTAAAGTAGCCGCATATAAGGGGAACGCAAATATAAATAGCTACTGAGAAGGCTATAGTTGCCCAGGGTATGATAATTCCTGAAATACCTAACAGGAACTGAGCCAGCGGGGCATAGAGAATCACCATTGATAATGAGTTTATCGCCGTCATTACCAGGGTATGTCCCATATTCCCCTTCGCCAGATAGCTCCACATTAAGACCATGGCAGTACAGGGAGCAACTCCAAGGAGAATTAGCCCGGCTCTATACTCCTGGGCAATCTCGGGAGGTAGGAAACCTCTGAAAACCACACTCATAAATAGCCAGGCAAAGAAGGCCATAGTAAAAGGCTTTATCGCCCAGTTGGCAACAAGGGTGGTAATTATCGGCTTTGGGGTTTTAGCTGCCTTTACCACCTGGCTGAAATCTATTTGCACCATTATGGGATATATCATCCAGAACAGACAGATGGCAACTGGGATAGAGACATTGGCAACAGTTAGTCCGCCTAATATATCAGAAACCTGGGGGAAAGCTTTTCCCAGAACTAAACCTGCACCAATACAGAGAGCTACCCACAGGGTCAGATATTTTCCCCAAATCCCCAGCCTTCTCTCTTTTTCTTGGGCTATATTATGCCTCATTTCATAAACTATGTGCTTCTACTATGATACTAATGGGCTTCTCCATCACTTCGCTTGCCATTGCCTCAGGACCAGGCAGTTCGGTTGGTTTTGCTTATCTATCTAGGCGTATCTCCCCCGCACCACTTCCTTGATTTCCTTCTCCTTCATAATTCACTGCTGACACTTACACAGCGATAGCTCTATCATCAGGGCTTCGATCTCAGTAATCAACTTGGCTAACCTATCATCCATGATCCTGTAGTAGACCTTTTGGGCTTCTTGCTTGTCCTTCACAATGTTGCATTCCTTTAGGACTCTCAGGTGGTGTGAAATAAGGGATTGTTCCTTGTTTAGAATCTCGGCGAGCTCACCAACGTACCTGTCGCCTTCAGCCACTAGCTTGAGTATTTGGAGTCGTGTAGGCTCCCCAATGCACCTCAGGAATCTTGCCTGGTCTTCATCAACTGTCATTTGAACTCCTATTTATATGAATTATAGTTCATATAAAGAATGATGTCAATAAATTCTATCTTTAACTTCTAGAGCTAGACATTAAGCATGTACCTATCCACGAATGCCAGTAGCCCAGACCATAAAGGCTGGGCTACTACTTCCTAATTTAAATCATTTATTAAGGTTAGATTGACGGGTCTTTACAGCTTCGTAAGTAATCTTTCTTATACAGACAATTGACAGATTTTTACTTCACCCCACAGCCCAATATTATCATCTCTAATAATTATTACTCCCAATAGCCCGTTAATACCTTGAGCAAATTCAATTCCACTCGGGATGTCGTTAGACTGGACAATCAAGTTACCTATAGCGGTGGCAGCCGCATCAGCCACAATAGCTGATTTGGAAACTACTATAACTGCGTCAGCCTTCCCATAACTCAGAGAGTGTCCCACTGTCCCTGAAGAAGTGCAAATTCCTAATGGTGTATCCTCACCATTAATTTCCAGACCAATTTTGCCGGTTAAAGGCGATTCGCCGGCATAAATCCCTATCAACCTATCTCTCAGGCTTTTCAGGTATATATCACCTCCATTCTCTACAATTATCTCTGGTGAAAAGGCTGATAATTCAATACCAACGGATTCAGCTATAGCCCCGGCTACTGAAGCCATAGGCCCAATTCCGACCCTGGCTGTTGCCTCTGCCATTAACTTTACAATATTCGGAGCATCATCACCAACTGAAACGGGTTCGAGGGAAGTTAGAAAGGTAGGATGCCTCTCAATATACCTTTCCAATATATCACGATACTTTGATACCACTTTGTAGGCTTTTCTTCGGAGGTTAGTTGAGGCGCGAATACATAAATCTGTCTCCTTCGCCGCTATATTAAAAGAGAGCAGGTCTTTACCTTTAATCCAGTGGCGATAGGTTCTCGGCTCATACATTGACTAAAAGTGCAACTCCATGGCTCTTGGAGGACAGGCTTTTATACACAGACCGCAAGCCAGGCATTTCTCATCACAAAATTTCACCTCTCTGGTTACAAAGTCAAGCTTAAAAGCGCCGGTGGGACAAATAGTAATACAGGCACCGCAATGAGTGCACCTCTCCTCATTGCGAATAACATTCCGGCTAAGCGGTTGAATTCTCACTCCGGCTTTAGTCAAATACTCGATGCCTTTTTCATAGTCCTCTTGTTTTCCCTTCAATTCTAATACCATTAGTCCTTCTTCATCTGGAGTAACTGATGCCTTTAAAATATTGAACTCAAGGTTGAAATCCCTGATCAGCCGATATACTATAGGTCGGTTTACCAGACGACGGGGAAAATGCAGGACTATTCTTCTGGAAAAAGCCATGGCTACCACCTCTATTAAATTAGGTCTTACTCTTCTATGGGGCGTTCGTTAAGTGGCTTAAGGATTATACCTGAATCTATACCAGGCAAAGGTACCACTGGTTGGGTTAGCCAGAACTTTCCGCTTAGTATCCACTCCTTTAGAATGGTGGCGATTTCTACCGCCCTTGGGTAGCTAGATAGAGAAGCAGTGGGCACCTCTTTACCTTGGACTACTACCCGGCCACTCCTGAGTTGCCCATAGTTAACTTCACCTATAATGCCTGGCTGCAGATTCTGATAGGCACCACCATAATCGATGACAGCGGCAAATATTTCGTCATCGGTTACCGTGGTGTAGGCTAAGATTTCCTCGGAAAGTATCGGGATAGGTACTCCAATACCCACCGTGATGGTGCAACCATAACCTAACATACTTGTTCCTACTAACCACCGTGGGCTCATCTGCTTCAAATCACCTATTACGGCAATAGCACCGGCACCTCTCTTGGGCACCCCATTTTCAGAACGAGGCACATCCGGGTTATGCTGAGTGCCCTGCCAGGTGATAAAGCCAGTCCCTCCACCTAAAAATATTTTGGTACCTATGCCAATGGTCTTGTAATAGGGGTCATTGAGTAACGGAGATAGCTGGCCAGTAGTGGAATAGTTAATATTACCCAGGTTAGGCTTCAAGACTCCCATATAGGTGTAGAGCGTTTTATTCGAAGTGTTGGCCGCAACATTGTAATTCTGGTAAGCGTTCCTGAAGTTAAACAGTACTGCCTCGTTAATGTCTTTAATATTAATCCAGGTTTCCAGCTTTTTCCTTGGGTAGCAATCTGTGCCGTAAGCGGTTGCTATCAGCCTTATATCTTTCCCGCCGACAAGCTCCTCAATTACATGTCCACCACCGTAATTGAATTCGCCGGGATAGACCCTATTTCTGGGGTCATCATCGGGAAGGGCATTAGCTCCTAAGTATATGTCTATGGCGGCAAAAGCGGCATAAGCCGGGACATCATTAAGGTAGACCCTACCACCACCAAGCTTGATTCGGGGCTTGGAGTGTCCAATATTTAAATAGGCACCAGATGAACACATAGGCCCAAAAGTGCCGGTAGTAACTACATCCACCTCCTGTGCCACTTTTTTGGCACCCTTCTGTTTAACCAGGTCTATTACCTCATCAGCAGTAACTACTACCGCTTTACCTGCTTTTATCTTTTCGTTAATTTCCTCAATCGTTTTTGCCATGACTTTAAGATAATAATCCTAAAACCTTAGTCTTGTCAATTTAGCCAGGTGGTGAGGTTGTTTAGAAACCTATCCCCCTGGCCCCCTTCCCTTAAATAAATAATAAGGGAAGGGGGAGTATAGGTAAGAGAGGGGCAAAGCCCCTCTCTTAAATTTCTTCCCCTCTCCTTTAAAGTAGGAGGTGCTAAAGGAGAGTCAAAGAGAGGTCGACAGAGTCGCTCTCCAGAGGCGAGTAGCAGGGCGACCTCTGGTGAGCGAAGCCTCTCTTTTAATATTCTTCCCCCTCCCTTGGTAAGGTAGGTCGCAGACTCGCCTTGAGTAGCTCGACAGAGTCTGCCTTAGGCGGAAAGAGTCGCAGTCTGGTAACCTTTGGCTCGACTCGGAGAGGGGATAAAGCGGGAGGGTTGCAAATAAATATTAAGGGGGCGAGTTTAGTATCAAGAAGCGCAAGTTGAAGCATACCTTGTTGTAAGCTATAATCAGCTATAAATAGGAGGTCAATATGCACCATCCTATTAAGGCTTTTATGCACAAGGGTGAGGGCTATTACGTTGCCGAGTGCATAGAGATAGCAGTGGTGACTCAGGATAAAACCCTAGATGAGACTGTGTCCAATCTCCAGGAAGCTGTTGCCCTCCATCTTGATGGCGAGAAACTGGCGGATTTTGACCTTACCCCTAATCCTTCTCTTTTAGTGACCTTGGAGCTGGAGCCTACGGTTATCGCCTAAGCTGAAACGCTTCTCGGTTTCTGAGGTAGTAGATATTATGCGTATCTTCGGCTTTGAGAAGCACTCCCAAAGAGGTAGCCATGTCAAGTTGCGCAGGATTGAAGTCGCAGGAGAGAGGCAAACCTTAACCATTCCTTTACATGCCGAACTCGATGTGGGAACATTGCGGGCTATTGTTCGTCAAGCAACGCGTTACATTCATGAGACCGAACAGCGGACTTATTTCTACACCGATTAGCCATCACAAGTTGAAGAGCACCCTCATATAAGCTATAATCACTACGAGATTCAATATGTAGGAGATGATTTTGCTTAAGAGTCATAGCTGTGGCGAGTTAAACAAAAAGCATTTAGGTGCCAAGGTAACCTTGGCTGGTTGGGTCAACCGCCGGCGAGACCACGGGGGACTGACGTTTATTGACCTGCGAGACAGAGAGGGCATAGTTCAGGTAGTATTTAACCCAGAAGTATCAAAATTGTGCCATGAAGTAGCTAGCCAGATGCGCAGTGAATATGTGGTCAGGGTTAGTGGTGAAGTTGCCCTGCGACCCCCAGGAACAGAGAACCCTAAATTGCCTACCGGGGATATTGAAGTTATCGCCTATAATACAGATATACTTAATACATCAAAGACACCTCCTTTTTATATAAATGAAGACACTGAGATAGAGGAGAGCCTTCGTCTCAAGTATCGCTATCTTGATTTGCGCCGGGCCCGGATGAAGGAAAATCTACTCCTTCGCTACCGAGTAGTGAAATTTATTCGTGATTTCCTGGATACCAAAGGGTTTATTGAAATAGAAACGCCAATACTGATTAAGAGCACTCCTGAGGGGGCTCGTGATTACTTGGTGCCTAGTCGTGTTCATCCCGGCAAGTTCTATGCTCTGCCTCAGTCTCCACAGCAACTTAAACAGCTACTGATGGTAGCCGGTGTGGAGAAATATTTTCAGATAGCCAAATGCTTCCGTGATGAGGACACTCGAGCTGACCGTCAACCTGAATTCACTCAGCTTGATCTGGAAATGAGCTTTGTTGAGGAGGAGGACATTCTTAATCTGCTTGAAGAGCTTTTCATCTCTATGGTGAAGACTATTAAACCGGAAATACGAATGACAAAGCCCTTCCCCCGTCTTACCTACACTGAAGCAATGGAGTATTATGGCACTGATAAGCCTGATTTACGACTTGGCATGGAAATAAGAGACCTGTCAGACATTGTTGCCCAATCTAACTTTTCTATTTTTCTCTCGGCTATCGCTGAAGGAGGTAAAGTAAAGGGAATATGCGCTCCTGGCTGTGCTAATTATACACGCCATCAGCTCGTTGAGCTAAATGAAGTGGTACGAAATGTTGGTGCTGAAGGATTTATAACCTTGCCTCTAGGTGCTTCTGGTGGTAGTATAAATGATTTAACCCTTGAAATGGTGAGGTCGGTAGCGACCAAATTTCTAACTTTGGACCAAATTAAACAGATAGCGGAGCGTTTAGGGGCAAATAGGGGAGACCTTCTGTTTATCATTGCTGGCAAAGCAAGCAAGATAGTTGATGTGGCGCTTGGTGAACTGCGCCTGGAGTTGGGGCGTCGGCTTAAGCTGGCTGACCCAAATGTGCTTGCCTTTATCTTCATCGTGGATTTCCCATTGTTATGGTGGAATGAGGAGACGGGGCAATGGGAGGCAATGCATCATCCATTTACTGCGCCCAAGGATGAGGATGCTTCCTTACTTGATGTGGCTCCGGAAAAAGTACAGGGTAAACATTATGATATAGTATGTAACGGGTGTGAAATTGCTGGCGGCAGCATTAGGATTCATACCAGTGAACTTCAAAGGAAGATATTTAAACTGCTGGGTTATAATGATGATGAAATTGAGGAGCGTTTTGGACATCTGCTCGAGGCATTTGACTACGGTGCTCCCCCTCATGGTGGTATCGCCCCTGGTATTGACCGCATTGTGATGCTTCTGACAGGGGAGGAGACCATCAGGGAGGTCATTCCTTTCCCTAAGAGTCAAACTGCTTGTGATTTAACCTTTAGTGCTCCTTCGACAATTACCGAACAACAACTGGCTGAATTACACCTGCGTCTGCGGGAGGAATCTTGAAAGTAACTAACGATAAAACAGAAAACAGTCAAGCATTTATGACTATTGAGATGGAGCCGTCTGAGGTAGAGGAGTCTTTAGAAGCATCCTATTATCGCTTGGTTAAAAAGACGAATATTCCAGGCTTCCGTAAGGGAAAGGCACCACGGGCTATACTGGAACGCTACATAGGTACAGAAAGCCTATTTGAGGAGGCTATAAATAATCTGATACCTCAAGCTTACGAACAAGCGATTAAGAAACAAAATATTGAGCCTATCGCTAAGCCACATATTGATATAGCTCAAACTGACCCAGTGATATTTAAGGTGACGGTGCCATTACCACCCACAATTAAGCTTGGTGATTACCATCACCTTAAAGTTGTACCAGAACCTTTGAAATTAGCTGAGGATGATGTTAACATCGCAATTGAACAACTACGCCATCAGCACGCTATCTGGGAGCCTGTGGAGCGTCCGGTAGAATTTGATGACCTGATATTTTTAGATTTGGAGAGTAGTATTGACGGTAAGCCTTTTATGAACCAGGAAGGAATTCAGTATCGGGTGGTTCGCAACTACCTTTTCCCGGCACCCGGGTTTGCTGAACAGTTATCAGGAATGAGAAGGGATGAGGAGAAAGAGTTTAAGCTCCAATTCCCTTTGGATTTTCCCAGAGGTGAGCTGGCTGAGAAAGAGGCTTGGTTTAAAGTGAGAGTTACTGAGATAAAACAGGAGAAACTTCCTGAGCTAAACGATGAATTTGCCACAGAAATAAACCCTGATTTAAAAACTTTAGACTCACTTCGGGAGCAGGTTGCCACCAGCTTTAGGCTCAAAGCCGAGGAGAGAGCCAAGATAGATTTTGAGGAACGGGTAATTGAAGCCGTAGTTGACCTGGCTAAAGTAGAGTTTCCGCCCATCTTGACCGAGATGGAGATTGACCGAATTCTCATCGAACGATTAAGGTATTTGCAAAGAGAGGGTAGAAGTTTTGAGGAATATCTTAGTAGTAAAAACAAGACAGAGGAAGAGCTACGGGGAGAGATTCGTCCGTTGTCGACAAAGAGGGTTACCAACTCCCTAGTGCTGGGGAAGATTGCCGAAGAGGAAAAGATTGAAGTCAATGATACTGAGATAGAGGCTGATATTGAAGGCATGGTAGAAAGTGCTACCGACAATAAGGATGAACTAAACAAATTTCTAAATACTCCGCAGTCTCGCGAGTCAATCAAGCGCTCATTAATTTCTCGAAAGACTATACAGCGACTGGTGGAAATAGCTAAGGGTTCAGATATAAGTAACAAAATAATGGAGGCAGAAGAATGAATAATCAACCGATGAACATTATACCTATGGTGATTGAGAGTGGAGCCAGAGGGGAACGGTCTTTTGATATATATTCACTCCTTTTAAGAGAACGCATTATCATGTTGGGCATGCCGATTAACGACCAGGTGGCTAATGTTACTATTGCCCAGCTTCTCTATCTGGAGCGGGAAGACCCGGATAAGGATATAAACCTCTATATTCACTGCCCGGGTGGCATCATTAGCGCCGGTCTTGCCATTTACGATACCATGCAGCTTGTTCGCCCTGATGTATCTACTATCTGCGTTGGGCTGGCGGCTAGTATGGGGACATTGCTACTTTGTGCCGGAGCCAAGGGCAAGCGTTACGCCTTACCCAACTCCACTATCCATCTCCATCAGGCATTTGGCGGTGCTCAGGGGCAGGCAGCCGATGTGGAAATTGCCGCCCGTGAGATAATGCGAATTCAAGACATAATACGAGACATAATAGCTAAACACACTGGTCAACCACTGGAAAAGATAATCCATGATACTGACCGTGACTTTTACCTTAACCCTGAACAAGCAGTAGAGTATGGTATTGTGGACCAAATCCTTAGTAAACCGACGAAAGAAACAGCCAAGACTGATGAAGCTGTAGATAAGCCCGCAGAGAAGTAAACCTTATAATTATTCTAAATAAAGCTCTCGGTAGCGCTGGACTAATTGATTTAATGTGGGTAATCCCTGTCTTGCCCCCATTTTAGTAATAGAGAACTGGGCTACAATGTGACCGAGTTGACCACATTCCCTAAGCCCCATTCCTTTAAGTAGACCATAGAGAAATCCAGCAGCAAAAGCATCACCAGCGCCAGTTGTATCTACCTCAGATACCAGGGATTGGCTATCAGATTCAACTGCATATTCATTGTCGGCGTCTCTAATATAACAGACAGCGGTAACAATTCTATGGCTAACCCCCTTGCCTATTTCTAGCCTTGCCCTTTTACCTAAGGTAACGGCAACAATATGGCATCCTTGATTAAGGCAGTTTTCTGTTCCGACTATAATATCTTCTCCTGTTAATTGCCTCATTTCATTCTGGTTAATGAAAAGAACACCTGACCTTCTTAACATTGGGGCCAGAGTCTTAAGACCTTTAGAAGCATATAGTGCTCCCGGAGCAAAACTAACCTTGACCGGTGAATCCAACCTATCTATTACCTCCAGCAATATCTTGAATTGCCTATCATCAGCAAAAGAGGAGAGGTGAAGCATTCTTGCCTGGTTTATATAATCCTGGTCTAAATCATCTATAGTTAGTAAGTTATTGGCGCCAGGTATAACATAGAGGGAGCGTTTACCGACCCTATCACTAAGACACAATACTGAGCCTGTTTTTACCTTGGTCTTTATCTTGATTTGGCTAACATCTACTCCCACTTTCTGAAAGTCGTGGAGCAATATTTTGCCTTCATCATCATCACCAACAACGCCGGTAAAGCTAGTTTTTACCCCGAGCTTTGCCAAACCATAGATAGTATTGGCTGCCGAGCCACCGGGGGATGATTTTGAGCTTTCCACCACTGCCTCACCATCATCAAGGATGTGCTCAACCTTATATAGGTAGTCTATATTTAGTGCCCCCAACCCAATTATGTCAATATTGCTCACTTGAACCCCATCCCCCTTAATCCCCCTTCCCCTTACTAAGGGGAAGGGGGAAGAGAATTTCTTAAGAGGGGCTTCGCCCCTCTAAAACTCCATTGCCAATATCATTAGCCTCTAAAAGCATACTTTAACCTAATTGAAATCCTGTGCCATCTTTTCCCAAACCGAGCTAATATACCTAACCATATTCTTCAAATAGTCTTTACAAACACTGATTTCTTCATCTTTTAAATTTCCGGTATTGTCTAAACAGGGTATAAAAACATGATGTGTTGTATAATCCAAGGGTTTATCTCCTCATCCCGCTTTCCCCGAGCCTGTCGGAACAATGTAATGATGGGTTGCCATATGTCTGTACCTACGGACTTTATCAAACCATTCTTTTTCCCATTCTTTATCCATATACTCGGTCAATCTTTCAGTTAATTTGCCTCTTATAGTATTCCAGTTGACATCCTCTGGCTTAAATACCGGATAGTAGGCAAAAACGATGTTTAATTCCTGTAAGAGTGTATAATATGCTGACATCAATTCAAAAAAGAATGCATCTAAATACCATTTTAACTGTCTATGGGACAAAAGTGGCAGACCGAGGTCGTCCGGCATACTGGCTGCACCGAGCACTTGTCTGCAGAAATGCTCGGCTCCATCTAGCTTAAGTCTGGTAGCAAAGTGGAAACTATTCCATAAGTCATTATGTTTATCATTAGGGCTCTTTAGTTTGCGATATTGGTAAGAACCTTTGCTGATTTCCATGAGAGGGTCTTCTAGCCAATCTTCGTTGTCCATATAACTTTTTCCTATTTGATGAACTATAGGTAATAAATAATTATCCCAGCTTGCCAGTCTCTTCTCTAACCAGACGCCGCATTCTCTTGTGAATCTCAATGACTTCATCTATATTTTCTCTACCCGATAGCCAGTGAAAGTAAGGCCCGTCTGCCGCACCTCCAGCCTTCTCTTTATCTTTTACTATTTTCTCCACTGCTGTTCGTTGACCTTTTTGCCACACCTCCAGCACCTCGGTTAGGTAACTAATAAGTGTGGAAGCCAGGCTCATTGTTGAGTAGGGCAGGGCATATTCATTAGCGTTAAAGGAGATAGCTAACCCTTTCTCCTCCTCCACAGCCTGGAGCATTCTGAAATCGGTAATGCTATCACCAACCACTACCCAGTTGGATAACGGTTGGTCATATTTATCAGCAAATCTGTTTAAGGCAGCTACCTTGCGTCGTCCCCCTACCGGCTTCAACTCTTTTATTGCTTCCCCTAAATCAGTGGTCGGCAGTTTTTCCCAAAAGAAATTATCCAAGCTTTGTTTAATTCGGTCATCATCGGCAACAGGGCGCATAGTTAGAATGTCTTCCTCAGTCTGGTGTAACAACTTAAGGCCTTCTTTACATAAAGTTGTGTGGAATTTATCTAAAGGGAATGGTGTACAAGCAACATTATGAGCATAAATACCTAATTTCTGGGTAATATGAATGGCATACTGTTCGTAACTGGTGCTAATACAAAATACCTTCCAGCCACTATATTCAAGCCAGGATATAAGTTTGTAAGCACCGCCAGTTAGGCTGGCTTTAGCGGCTAGGGTGGCGATATTATCCTCTGAAATATTATGCAGCGCCAGGAATGGCACTATGAGAGACAGGGTATCCCCCGGCTCATAATCCTCCCTTTCCTCAAGTGTTAGCAGGTCATCATAACGACTAATGACCTCAAAAATCTTATCCCCGTTGGGGAAAAGTTTCATTAACTCATAGGCATTATCCTGAGGTGATAGCGGTCCTTCAAGGTCAAAACAGATAAAATTGTTTATCTACCTCACCCCCTTTAGGTTTTTTATTGGTAACCCCATCCCCCTTTATCCCCCTTCCCCTTATTAAGGGGAAGGGGGGACTGGTTATATAAGAGAGGCTTCGCCTCTCTTTAACTCTCCTTTAGTATCTCTCCTGCAAAGGAGAAGATAGTTTCTTTAGAGGGGCTTCGCCCCTTCAGGCTTTCTTTAGTAATCGAGTTCGTCAGGCTCTTTAGAAAACGGCTCTTTTACCACTTCATTTATCTCGTCGGTCAGATTATAGCCTTTAATTGGTCTTCCATTAGCATCAATGAGTCGTTTGTCTGCTGTTATCTTTATTCTACCCTGGCTAAAAGCCTTAAGGGTAGATATTGTTAGAGGGAATTCTCTAGACAGCCCTTGTTCGCGGATGAGCCTGAACAGGTGATTATTTCCGCCCGGCTTCTTTTCAATCTCTTTCTCTGAATGCTCCTCCACTTCATCCCAATATCTATCAAATGCTTTGCCCCTAATAGGAAATGTGCAATAGGTTACCGGTGGTCCCTTGTCCAGCTCTGGGGCTACCAAGTGCATCATTACCCCTGTTTCATAAGCTTTACTGTCAATTAGCTTCCAGATTACCTCCTGCCATGTTCCTGGGGGTCCACCCGGAGCCGCCGGATGAAGGTTAATCATATCGTATCGGTGGCACATCTTTTCACCCACGATAAGCATATAACCAGCTAGTACGCATAGGTCAGGGTGAAAGCCCTGTAACCGATACATAACCTCTCGGTCATAATCAAGCCGCCATAGAGGTAAAGTTCCTTCCTGTCCTGTAATAGAAGCCCCCTTATTAACTTTAAACTTTCGGTAGGAAAGGCAAATGAGAGGGATATGGTAACCTTCAACCAGCTTGAGGAATAAGTCGCTCTCCTGTGATTCACCTGGTTCACGGTTGCAAAAAACAAAGGCTATCTCAGCCTCAATATCACCAAGCTTGATGCTGTTCTGTACCGCTTTAAATAAGTCTCTGGCTGCCCTATCTCTACCTGTAGAAAACCAGCCTAGCTTATACATCACTACTATCTATTGGAACTTTTTTCTTACTCTTGCCCAAAGGCTGCCAAAGTGAACCAAGGGGCTTGCCATATGCCCAAAAATCTTGCCTTGGGCTAAAGCGTTTAGAAAATCATCCTTACCACTGAATTCAGGCATCTCTACATAGGCATTACCTATCTCGCCAGGAGTATGGGCATCACTGCCGGCACTTCCCGGAATACCATACTTTTGGGCAAAGGCTCGAGCTTTGGCTGAATACCAGGGGAAAGGACTTCGGGCATTAAATACCTCTATGATATCAATTTGCTCCACCAGTGCTTCTAGCATGTTACCACCTAGAGCGTGCCTGAATAATGTGTCAAAAGGGTGTGGGATGTATACCAAGCCACCTTGAGCCCTGATTCGGGATATTACCTGTTCAGCAGAAAGACCACTGGGTATAGTCTGTTTAAGAAACATACCGATAATGTCACCAATTGGGGTTAAAATTTCCTCAGCAACAATTACGGGGAAGGAGGCTATGTCCTGCATCTTTACCGCCCCTTCAATGGTGCCATGGTCAGATACGGCAATACAGTTTATCCCGGTCTGCAGGCAGCGACTAATCACTTTCTCCAAAGGTGTATTACTGTCCATTGAATATTCAGTGTGAACATGAAAATCGGCTTTCAGCAATTCAACTAACCCTTTCCAGGTAGCTACCACTGCGAGTGTCAACCTTGATAATATCTCCGGTATTAACGAATAGGGGAACCTGGATGATAATGCCTGTCTCCAGATTAGCTGATTTATTCCCAGCGGTAGCGGTATCTCCTTTAAAACCAGGAGCGGTATCAATTACCTGAAGCTCAACAGTAATAGGTAACTCTACGCCTATTAGCTCATCCTTATAGCTTGATACCTCTAATGACAGGCCTTCTTTCAAGTAGTTAACAGCATCACCCAGTTGGGAGACACTAAGGGGTATCTGCTCGTAATTTTCCTCATCCATAAAGTAATATAAATTGCCCTCATTATAGAGGTATTGCATCCGGCGATATTCAAGCCGTGCCCGAATGAACTTCTCACTGGACTGAAAGGTTCGCTCGATAGTATGACCGCCACGTATATCACGAAGTTTGAGCCGAGACAATGCGGTTCGCTTCATCTTAATATGCTGGCATTCAAGCACCTGATACAGGGATCCATCCAGTTCAATAGTAATTCCCTTCCTTAATTCACTGCTACTTATCATTTCCAACCTTTCTAGCTTGTGAAATTACTCTGGGTTTGCCATTTTCCATTACTGCTAAATCTTCAATTCTCACTCCTCCCCAACCGGAAAGATAAATGCCAGGCTCAACCGTGAAAACCATGCCATCAACAAAATATTCTGGTGAATTGGGACTCAAGCGTGGCTGCTCGTGTGGTGCAAGACCTACACCATGACCTAAACTATGCCCAAAGGCTTCACCATAGCCTGCTTCCTGAATAACCGTCCTTGCCACATTGTCAATCTGTCCACCAGTCATACCCTCACTAATTATAGCCAGCGCCGCTAGTTGTGCTCCAAGAACAGTATTATATACCTTATTGAAGATATCGTCAGGAACCCCAAGGCAGATAGTGCGGCTCAAGTCGCTGGAGTAACCTCCAACCCTGGCTCCAATATCTATTAATATCGGCTCGCCAGAGCATATGGCGCGCGATGAGGGCTGGGCGTGAGGTAAAGCAGAATTTGGACCTGAAGCCACAATAATATCAAAGGGTATAGACTCGCTGCCATTCTCTCGCATAAATTTCTCTATCTCCCAGGCTAATTCCTTTTCACTCATACCTATATGAATTATATTGTGAACATGGTCTATGGCGTTATCACTAATGGCTACTGCTTTGGTAATAAGCTCAATCTCCTCAGGCTCTTTTATAGCTCGGAGGGACTCTACCAGTCCGTCGGTAGGAATAAGCTTGAGTTGAGATTGTGCTTTATTCAATATATCAGTTAACTGCCGATACATAGCAAAGGTAATATGTCCGGCTTCAAACCCCAGCCTCCCCAACCCAGCTACTAGTTCAGGGAACCAGTTAACCATATTACCTGAAATTTGAAAAATCTCGTAGTCGGGAGCTTGTCCTTTGGCTTGCTCTATATAGCGAAAATCGGTAGCCAAGGTAGATTTTTGCGGTGTAATCAATAGAAAACCGGCTGAACCATCAAAGCCAGAAAGGTAATGCCTGTTCTCCGGCTGAGAGATAAAGATAGCCTCAATATCCTCTTCGGATAATCTTTGGCGCAATTTCTGTAGTCTATTATCTATTTTCAACTTCCAAGCCTCCTAATCTAAGATTTTGTTAAAAGCTAGCTCAATTCCCAGCTATTCTGTAACGAGTTTGTCAGTTTTATTTTTTTGTGCCATGGGGTGAGCTGAGAGGTAAACCTTTCTTGCCTGACTTGTGGTTACATGGGTGTAAATCTGGGTGGAAGACAAGTTGGCATGACCCAGAAGCTCCTGAACCACTCTTAAATCAGCCCCCCCATCAAGGAGATGTGTGGCAAAGGTATGACGCAGCATATGGGGATGAACCCCCTTATCTATACCAGCTATATTAGCATATTTTACTAATATTCTTTGAACCCTTCGTTCCGGGAGGCGTTCCCCGTAGCGATTAAGGAACAGGGCGCTACTTCCTTTCTTACCCAGGAGCTTGGGTCTGCCCTGGCTAATGTAAGCACTCAGAGCCATGGCTGCCGGCTGACCCATTAACACTAGTCGCTCCTTAGAGCCCTTTCCTAAGACGCGAATTTCACGGCTATCCAGATTAACCTGCTCCACATTTAGGTTTACCAATTCGCTTACCCTGATGCCTGAAGCATAAAGTAGTTCCAGCAAAGCCCGGTCACGCTGTCCCTGTGGCGTGGATAAATCAGGGGCTTCCAGAAGTCGCAGCATCTCTTCCATAGCAAGAAATGGGGGTAGTCGCTTATCTAGCTTGGGTGAAAAGGTAGTGGCTACCGGGCTGGTGGATAGTATTTCTTCTCTAAGTAAGTAGCGGTAAAAAGAGCGAATAGCCGATAGCTTACGGGCAATGCTTGCCTTAACAAAACCTTGCTCCATAAGATGAGCCATATAATCCCGCAAGGTATGTTTATCCACTTCTTTAAGTGAACCAATCCCTTTGGCGCTGAGAGAGTGAAAGAAGTCCAGCAAATCGGTAGTATAATTGCGCACCGTATAAGGTGAAGCATTCCGCTCCGCCTCAAGGTAATCTATATATCTATTAAAAACCTCTTGCATAGGATGAAGTTTACTAGGTTTCCTGTATCGTTAGCAAATGCCGCGCTCATCCAGTACCTTAGTAACGCGTAACTCCCCTTTTTGTCATTACGAATATCTGTCATTGTGAGGCGCTTTGCGCCGAAGCAATCTCTAAGATGATATTGCCATGACTTCGCCTCGCATGTATGAAAATTACTTGAGGTGCAAACTAGTTAAGAGGTGAAATAAAATTTTCTTCTCGCGCATTACATCACTTTTTGCTTCGCCGTAATTCTATTTTCAAATTTATTGATAATAAGTTTTATTAGTACACAAGATTGTCGAGAATAACATAACGTTATTTAGTGCGATTTGTAAATTTCCTATGAGCAGGAGACGCTATCTAAATTACATCTGGCCGCGAAAGTTGTATAATGTTTCGTAGTCATCAATTCGAATTTAAAAATGGCTGAAAAGATGTTATCTAAACTTGCCGAGGAGCTAATCCAATCACTCGATGAAGAAATTGATGCCCTTAAGAATCCTAGAGGTAGAAACAGGGGTGGGAACATTGTCAAATTATTTAACGGACGATTTCTGCGGGAGATATCAGCACTTAATGTATACTTATTCAACCTAGAAAATTTCCTTACCGTCCTAGATGACTCACCCGCAGAAATAGAAATCAATAATTACAGGTACTCCGCCCAAGTATTACTCACACAGGGCTTAGAAGTTGAAATCGGTATAGAACGATTTTTGGGCAAGTTTATATCAACTGCTACATTGCACACGAATTCTTGGTATCTTCTTGAACTACTTAAAAATAAGTTGACTGAGTCTCATAGTGGGTCAGAGAAAGCAAATTTTGCCCTCAGTGAGGCGTTATTTCTTGGTACACTTTCTGGGTCAAGCTCTTCAACTCAAAGCGCAATAAGCTACTCACTCGGTCAAGAACCTCCGAACGACGCTCAAAAGCGAGCGATAGAAACCTCCTATTCCTCCAAGTTGTCAATAGTCTGGGGTCCACCTGGAACAGGTAAGACCAAGACTGTAGCAAAAGCAGTAGAAGCTCATTTAAATGCGGGACGTAGTGTGCTTCTCGTTTCGCATGCCAATAATGCAGTCGACGAAGCCCTCGAAGATATCGCTGACCATTTAAAGGGTTCTTCTTTCTATCAAGAAGGAAGATTAGTTCGGCTAGGAAAGCCACAAGAGGAACACCTGAAAATCTTAGAGAGTAAATATGAACTGGTTCTTCTAGACAAGATTGCCGAGAAAAGGGGCGAAACACTTAGTCAAGAGAGACAGACATTGGAAGCTGAGAAGGTACAAATCGATAATACTATTTCAAGTTTTGGCAGTATACTCCACATTTTAGAAAAAATCAAAACCTTGTCTTCTGAGCTTGATAGTGTTAAGACCTCTCTATCACAAACCTCAGGTAAGTTAGAAGAGACACAGGCAAAGTTGAACCAACTTGAAGAAATGCAGGAAAGAAATAGAAGAAGATTAGTGGAAGCTCAATCCGCAGGAGCAATAAAAAGGTTCCTGACAGGACTTCAGCCTGACAAAATCCAGCATGAAATTGACCAAGCTGGCATTCGTCGTGACTCACTGGTACGTGCTTTTGAGGCTAATATCAAACTCCGCAGCACCCTTGAGAGCTCTTGTAAAGCTAAAGATAATGAACTGGCTGAGACCAGAGCAGAAGCTAACATTTTGCTGCAGGAAATTGGGATTCCACAAGGAGAACTAGAAGAGCAGAGAAATAAGTATGAGGTTCGTAAAGATGCTATTCTATCCAGGATAGCTGAAATTAACAAGGAGCTGGAAGAGATACAGAATAAGGTTCTATCCGAAGCTAGATTAGTTGCTACAACACTGACGAAGACTTTTACAGCGAAGCAATTTCCTAGTAGGAAGTTTGATGTCCTTATTCTTGACGAAGCCAGTATGGCTCCATTACCGCACCTATATTGGGCAGTTGGGCGATGCTGTCAATCTGTTACTATAGTTGGTGATTTTCTGCAACTACCGCCAATCTGTATCTCAGAGAAACCAATGGCACAGCGATGGCTTGGTAGAAGTATCTTCGATGTCTTGGGCATCTGGGACATAAAGGAAGCTCAGTTGGATGAAAGGGTTACGTTATTAGATACACAGTATCGAATGGTTCCTGCCATCTCCGAAATTTCTAATCGCTTTATTTACCAAGGTGTCTTGAGAGACCACTTATCTACTGGAAGGTACAGTCTTACGGATGGCGTTTCGTCATCACCTTTGGTGTTAATTAAAACCGGCAAGATGAACGCGTGGTGTAGCTAGATTTCCACTGGTGGACGATTCAATCTTTATCACGCACTGGTCTGCGCTACACTTGCTAGGAAGATAATACAACAGACACCGGATTGTAAAATCGGCATAGTTACGCCATATAGACACCAAGCACGGTTAATAAACAAGATTGCTAAGGACTGGCAACTATTGAACCGTGTGCGTGTAAGCACTATCCATATGTTTCAAGGTGGCGAGCAACAAATAATCATATTTGACAGTACTGAGGGCATAGGCCTCAAAACTGCTCCTATGCTAGATGATACAAAGCGTGATTCTGATGCCTTACGAGTTTTGAATGTAGCCATGACTCGAGCTAAAGATAAACTATATCTGGTGGCTAATACAAAGCGTTTATTGGGTGAACTAGATCGTGAATCTCTATTATCGCGAATAATTCGTCATTTCCAGCAGAAGGCGGAATACTCTGAGTCAGAAAGTCTGGTTGACAACTATTTCACTACTGACTTTGAGAAATGGGCTGATGCATTGCTGGCAGCTAGAAGTGTGGACACTCAGCCAGTATCCGGAGAACTATATACTGAGCGTAATTTCTGGGCCCAGTTTCTACAAGATATTAGGGGAGTCCAGCAACGACTTATGATACTCAGCCCATTTGTTTCTGTCAACCGTGCCGGTACGTTCATGGATTATTTCAGAGCCATGATAGGACAAGGTATAGACATAAGAATTTACACAAGGCCTTTAAATCAACAGGTTGGTGAGATGGCCAGTCAATCAGAAATTGTAGTGGGGCAATTGCGGAGTATTGGAGTAAATGTGATTGAACGTCGCAACATGCATCAGAAGGTAGCCATTCTTGATAATGACGTTGCATGGGAAGGCAGCCTTAATATCCTTAGCCATCGCGACAGCGGTGAGCAGATGAGAAGGTTTACAGGCCAATCAGCTATCGAGGAAATAATTAGAAACCTCGAGCTACTAGAGGAACATGCCGCGGGAGTTCAGACATCAGAGCCTTGTCCTGGACCAGATGGAACGGGATGCAAGTACAATGGTTACTTAGTTGTTAGGAGAAATCGGAGGAGAGGGAATAGATTTCTCGGTTGCTCAAGCTATCCTAGATGTAAATACACCCGTCGTCTTTAGCAGGTTTGGAGGTATGACTAAATGGGCTGGTTTATTTTCGTATTTATTTGTATTGCAGTATTCCTCTTTTTCATCTTAAATAAATCCTCAAGCCGGCGTAAGGAGAAGACCCCGCCACATCGGACTACAGCGATTATTCCCCCAAAGAGGTCAAGTAAAGAGGTAGAAATGCACTGGTTGCTTGACTTGGCATATACAACTAAGCAGCGCTTGACAATGAAATACGAAACTGGCAACCCACTGCCGGGAGACCCACCAGTTAAGATTAGAGACATTGACATGTATGGACTTGGAGACGAATATTTTGAAGCGTATTGTCATTACCGCTGTGAAGTTCGTACATTCAAGATATCGAGAGTATTGTGGGCTCGTTTGTCTGGCGAGGCATATGGAATACCACGTACATATACTCCAAGCACTTGGGTCACTGAAGGATGGGGGGATTTAGGTGATACTATATTAGAGCCGGTTGAGTTAGTGCCTACAGATGAGACTCATTCGTCTATTCCAGAAGACACCGAGGATAAGGACGAACGAACTAAACGAGAACGAGTATCTAGGGGAAGAGTTTCATACAGCGGCCGTGAGGGTACTAGAACTTATGCCCGATATGATAGGCAGAAACTCTTCGAAGAATCAATCCTAACGCCTTTCCCAGAGGAATGGAGCCCAGCTTTGCCCTACTTGTATGAAGCGCATAAACTAGAGAAGGAAGGTGCAGACCCACAAAAAGTCAAGGAAGCACTTAAGAAAGCTCGCCAAGCTGATAGTGACGCTACTAGCTATTACATAATACGTTGGTCAATAATTAAGAAGAGGCACAATCAGAACTATGAATAAGGGAACAATGATAAAAGAAGCTCAGTAAATCAGTAGTATAATTACGCACGGTATAAGGTGAAGCATTCCGCTCCGCCTCAAGATAATTAATATATCTATTAAAAATATCTTGCATGGTCAATCCTGCGGAAGCTTACCCTTATACTCACATTTGGTGCATTTTGCCAGGTTTTTTCTGTATTGGGTGAGGAGTCCACCACATTTGGGGCAGGGTTGGGGGAGTGGTTTAGAATTGATGGCAAACTTGCAGTTAGGGTAGTTACTGCAGCCATAAAAGGTGCGTTTCTTTTTGTTTATCTTCTGCACTATCTCGGCACCACACTCGGGGCACTTAGCGCCCATCTTAACCTGAAAGGATTTAGTATATTTGCACTCAGGGTAACCAATACAGGCTAGGAATTTGCCATAGCGCCCGTGTTTAACTACCAAGGTCTTGCCACATTCAGGACAAATTTCCTCGGTAAGTTCATCGGCTAACTTTATCTTTTCCATAAGCAGGGAGGCATCCTGAAGGCTCTTCTCAAAGGGAATATAAAAGTCTTTAACCACATTAACCCAATCCCTGTTCTCCTGAGCTATTTGGTCTAATTCCTCTTCCATACGAGCCGTAAACTCAATGTCAAAAACATCAGGAAAATGTTTAGCCAGCAAGTCATTAACCACAATTCCTAGCTCTGTAGGCTGAAAGCTTCCATTAGCCTTGATAACATATGCACGCTCCTGAATTGTGGATATGATAGGGGCATAGGTGCTGGGACGTCCTATACCCCATTGCTCTAACATCTTAATCAATGTGGCTTCAGTAAAGTGGGGTGGGGGCTGGGTAAAATGCTGCTCAGGGAAAAGGTCTAGAAGCGCAAGCTCATCACCTTTTTCCAAATGGGGGAGTAGGGAGCTTTTCTTCTCCTCTTCCTTATTCTCGTCTTTGCTCTCGGTATAAAGAATAGTGAAACCGGGAAAGGTGATAATAGAGCTGGAAGTTCTTAGGAGGTAATCAGTTTTAGAATCGGGGCATCTGGCTCTAATGTCAATAGTGGTATTATCAAATAGGGCTGCCGACATTTGGCTAGCCACCATTCTTTTCCAGATAAGCTGATAAAGTTTAAATTGAGACGCATTAAGATATGACTTAATCAAAGATGGCTCCCGCCAAATTTTAGTGGGACGGATAGCTTCATGCGCCTCCTGCGCCCCCTTTGCCACTCTGATGAAGGAACGGGAATGTGGTGGAATAAACTGTGAGCCATACTTATCACTAATAAACTCTCTAGCTTCAACCAAAGCCGAGTGGGCTACCCGGGTAGAATCAGTACGCATATAGGTAATAAGCCCAACGCTTCCCTCATCACCTATGGTCAGACCCTCGTATAGCTGTTGGGCAATTGCCATAGTCTGCTTGGCGGTAAAGCGAAGCTTGCGCCAGGCTTCCTGCTGGAGGGTGCTGGTTATAAATGGTGGTGCTGGCTGGCGGGTTAGCTTCTTAGTCTTTACCTTAACAACACTGTAGCTGGCTTGTTCAAGTTCACTATTGATATCGGTGGCTTGTTCCTGATTATGAATATCCAGCTTGGTGCCATCAATAAGACCAACCAGCATAGCCCGAAAAGTTTTCGCCTCATCAGCCGGTATTTTCTTGATTAACTCAGCCTCAATAGTCCAGTATTCAATCGGGGTAAACTCTTTAATTTCTCGCTCACGGTCAACAATAATCCTTAGTGCTACTGACTGAACTCTGCCTGCTGAGAGACCTCTTCTTACCTTCCGCCAAAGCAATGGGCTAATTTCATAACCTACCAGCCTATCCAAGACACGCCGGGCTTGCTGAGCATTGACTAATTGCATATCTATAGAACGAGGATGTTTAAAAGCATGCTCGACTGCTTCCTTGATTATTTCGTGAAAAACGACACGGTAGTAAGTAATACGGTTCGTTTTGGTTAACTCGGTTAGGTGCCAGGAAATTGCTTCACCCTCACGGTCTGGGTCGGTGGCTAGATATATGGTAGATGCAGTCTTAGCTGCCTCTTTAAGCTCAGCTACGACTTTCTTTTTCTCCTTAGGAACAACATATTTTGGCACAAAGCCATTTTCTATATCTACTCCTAATCGGCTCTTAGGCAGATCTCTTATGTGACCCAGTGAGGCTTTAAGGCTATAGCCTCTACCTAAAATCTTAGTCAGCGTCCTGGCTTTGGCTGGTGACTCAACTATAACTAACTTTTTTTTCACAGTGCTAATCTACTTTTACTCTATATTTCTCCCTTACTTCCCGAACCAGAGCATAATTCATAGTCCCCACTTGTTTTACCAAGCCCTTAAGCTCCATCATAGCCAGAGTACTGCTGACTGTTGATATAGGCAGACCGCTGGTGCGACAGACTTCATCAATATGGGTCGGTTCAGCACAGAGCTGCTTTAATAACAGGGACTCGTTATCAGAAGCCGGTATAACCTCTTTAAATTCTATCTGGTGAGCCACAGCAGTCAGGTTCAATTCCTCTAAAATATCAGTATAGTCACGGACTAACTTCGCCCCTTCTTGGATTAGGTGATTAGTGCCTCTACTGGCCGGCGACAGAATACTGCCCGGAATAGCAAACACCTCTCTATTTTGTTCTAAGGCTAGACGAGCAGTAATCATAGCTCCACTAATCTCTCCAGCTTCAACGACTAGAACTCCCAGGCTCAGTGCACTCATGATTCTATTACGACGGGGGAAGTTATCGGCTTTAGGTCTGGTGTCTAAAGGATACTCGCTTATTAGAGCGCCTTGCTGAATGATACTGAGAGCCATATTTGCGTTCTCAGCAGGGTAAACAATATCAAGTCCGCAGGCAAATACAGCAATGCTTCTACCACCGGCGTCTAAGGCACTATGGTGAGCTATAGAGTCAATTCCTTTAGCCAAACCGCTGACAATAGTGATTCTGCTTCGTGCCAGGTCAGCTACTATTTCCTCTGTTACCTGCCGCCCATAAACAGTAGCCCGCCGGGTGCCTACTACTGCCAGGCACCACTCATCCTGGGGGAGGAAGGAACCCCTGACATAAATTATCAATGGATAGTCATATATCTCCCTGAGCCGAGATGGATAATCAGGGTCGTGAAAGGTGAGGACTTTGACCCCATAGCGGTCTAGCTTCTCCATCTCTGCTTCCAGGGAAATCTTGGGTCGCCACGACGTGACGGCCTGTATTGAAGCACTATCCAGACCAGCGTGCTTTAAATCAGCCGGGGTAGCCTGCCAGGCATATTCCAGACTACCGAAGTAGTTCTCAAGCTGGGTAAATTTTACGCGACCAATACCGGGTATAATATTAAACCCCACCCAGTATTTAGTATCCTTATTACTCATCTCCAAAGTAATGGCATTCTAGCACAGGGATAAATTGAAGACAATTTAGCTTGTTGCGAAATGCTATGCTAAATAAGAAAATGTGTGTCTATCTTGACAAGAAACTATATGAAGTATACTATCATCACACTATTTAACAGGAGGTAGGAAAATGCCAGATATATTTAAAACATTAGCGTCAATAACCGCATGGGCCATGTTTGTTATTTTTTGGGTAATGGGGCTCTCAACATTCGTGATGGGCATTATCACTGGAGCACTATATAGTGGTCAGCCAGTACCAATGACATTTCCCGTGTCTTTTGCAGTTTCTCTTGCCTTCGGAGTGGGGGCAGTGGTTGTCATGATACTGCGGAAAAAGATGGAATAACACTGGCCGACTTGATTATTGCATAATGGTCGACTCACCAACAATGTGTTGACCGTACTATACCTAAGACTTATCAAAGCACAGCCATTGAAAAAGAGTTAGGTCATCCTGCTGATATTGTTGATACTATAGTAATTAAGAGCCTATTGGCTAATAGTTAATTAGAGCCAGACAATATCAAGACCCGACGATACCTATCCATACAAAAATGACAAATATATCCGATGTAACAGGGTTGCTATCAATAGTGGAGCAGTGGATAAAATCAGTATGTGTCTAAGATGGTTTGAAGACTTTACGCCAACATTATCTGCGGTGACTATTTACATGTGTAGCACCTTGCTCAGGAATATCCTGATACGCTCATTATTGGAGGTAAGGAATTTATCCGGTGTGGATTCTTCAATAATCATTCCTTCATCCAGGAGAATCATGCGGTTAGCGGCGGCACGGGCAAATCCCATCTCGTGTGAAATCACAACCATGGTCATTCCTTCCTTGGCTAGGGCTAGCATCACATCCAACACTTCTTTGATCATCTCAGGGTCGAGCGCACTCGTTGGTTCATCGAATAGCATGACTTTAGGATTCATCGCCAAAGCCCGTGCAATAGCCACTCGTTGTTGCTGCCCTCCAGAAATTTGGATAGGGTAAGCCTGAGCTTTATCTGGAATTCCCACTTTTTCTAAAAGATCAAGGGCAACTTTTTCTGATTCATCCTTGGAACGCTTACGCACTATGCGTTGTGCCAATGTTAGATTTTCCATCACCGTAAGATGAGCAAACAAATTAAACGACTGGAATACCATGCCGACTTCCCGGCGAACGGCATTGATATTTTGGGCACTGTCTAAAGGAATTCCATCAACCACAATTCTGCCTGCTTCGTATTCCTCAAGACGATTGATGCAACGTAGTAAAGTAGACTTACCAGATCCGGAGGGACCGATAATCACAACAGCTTCACCCTTATGCACATCCAAGCCTACTCCTCGTAGTGCATGAATCTTGCCGAAATGTTTATGAATATTTTCAATATGGATAATTGGGTCCATTATGCTTACCTTTCAAAGTGAGACTTTTTCTCAATCCAGGCTACTCCGCGAGCTGCAAACAGAGTCATCACTAAATATAGTAAGGCGACCATTGTCCACACTTCGATAGGGTTAAAGTGCACGGCCATATATAAACGCCCCCTGCGGGTCAAATCGGCTACCGCCACCACACTCACCAGGCAAGAATCCTTGAGCAGAGCAATAAACTCGTTGCCTACTGGTGGCAGAACTACGCGGACTGCTTGCGGTAAGATAATGTGTCGCATTGACTGAAAATGCGACATTCCTAAGCTACGGGCGGCTTCTATTTGGCCTTTGGGGATACTCTGAATGCCGGCTCGGTAAATTTCGCTCATGTAAGCTCCATAGCAGACTGTTATGGCCATTATAGCTGTAAGAATCGGGTTAGCCACATAGTTAGCTATAACCGAGATATGGAGCCATTCCCCAATCTGTTGGATAACAACTGGGAAGGCAAAATACCACCAGATTAACTGTACTAGAAGAGGGATACCTCTGACTATTTCAACGTAAAGCGTAGCAATACCATGAAGAAACGGGTTCCGTGCCAGCCGACCTAAGCCCCCAATCAAACCCACTACTAAAGTTAGCGCAAATGATGAAATGGTAATTAGAGCGGTTACGAGGACGCCATCCCAAACAAATTTTGTAATATCCCAAAAGGGATCGGCTTTAACGGTAACCAAAATTACCGTTAAGCCAACCACCAAGATAACTAGACCCCACCAAGGGTCAATGCGTCCTACTATTTCAGCGCCAGGGATATAAGCCAGTTTACTGCCGCTGGGTTTAAGTTTCGGCTGTTCGTCCACAAGACCTCTTGAAATGGCTTTATGAGCCCCGTATTCAAAGGCTTCGCAAATATGATTTCAATTATATTTGCTCTTGCGCAAACCACTTATCAATCAGTTCTTCAATAAGCCCTTCTGCTATAACGGCTGCCAAACCGTCGTTGATTTTTTCCAGCAAGTCTGGGTTATCCTTACATACCGCAATCCCGATTTCTTCACTTGTGAAGACCTCGCCCACCGTTTTGAGTTTATCAGGGTTCCTGCCTACATAGCCATAAGCTAAGGGATTATCGGTGACAACGGCATCAATTTGCCCGTTTAGCAAATCCTGGAAAGCCAGACCAATATCATCGTAGGTCTTGAGGGTTGCCCCCTCTATCTCCTCAATCGCAAAGGCACCGGTGGTCCCGATTTGTGTTCCGGCAACCTTACCGGACAATGCATATCTGTCTGTAATATCGGTGTTTTCCCACCGCACGACTACAATCTGTCCTACATGGAAATAGGGATCTGAGAATAGCATATCTTTCGAGCGGTCTTCTGTAATGCTAATCGATGAGATAGCCGCATCATAGTGGCACTGCGCCATCCCAGCTAAAAGCGCATCCCAGGATACGTCCTTAATCTCAATTTCGATGCCTGCTTTTTCGGCAATGGCGGTCATTAAGTCAATATCAAACCCTACAATCTTCTTAGTCTGCTCATCGACATACTCAAAGGGATACCACGTGGCATCAGTGGCAATAACAACCTTCGTTGTCTTTGGGGTACAGCCAGGTAGCACTAGGCTGACTAGTGCCAGTCCAATCAAGGCATAACCAAAAAGCTTTTTCATAATATACCTCCCCCTTCTTCATTATTTTGGTTGAGTCTATCATATTTGGGGGACGCTGTCTATAACTCCACCATGTGAACTGGTAATAATTAAAGTATTCAACTAATTAATAATCCGCGTTGGCAGTAGGTCCGAATGCCAAAACACCTATTTTTGAGTATGATATAGAGCTCTTACATTAGAATCCTTCGTTATTGAACATCTCCAGCTCTTATATACTACTGTTATGTTTAACATAACCCTGTTATAATTGTGACAACTCACTAACTTATATTGAGACACATTATAGCCATGGACAACATCACCTTTAAGCTGGTTACGAATGGTGAGGAACTCAGGAGCGCTCTTGAATTAAGAAGGCAAGTGTTTGTTCAAGAGCAAGGCGTGTCGGAGGTATTGGAGTACGATGGCTATGATGACAAAGCACTGCACATGGTGGTTAAAGACGAAGAGAGAGTTATTGGCACAGCCAGAGTTAGATTTCTAACTACCAGTCAAGCAAAGATAGAGAGGATAGCTGTTTTTAGACCATTTCGCCGCAGAGGAATCGGGCGCAATATTATTTCATTTCTGAAAAGAGAACTAAAAAGCAAACAAATAGAGCACATAATTCTGCACGCCCAATGTGCAGTAACCGCATTTTATAAATCATGCGGCTTTGTGGAAATCGGGCCAACTTTTTGGGAAGATGGCATCAAACACATAAAGATGCAACTGTGGCTCTGATGTAAGTCATTATTGTAGACCGTGCATGTCTCGAATCTGAGACACCCTTCTTAAAAGTAAGAAGTTTTGTATCTAAACCATCCCTCCAAATAGCGTTTCGTATTTTCTTATCGGGTATCGGCAGGGATTTTGTATCTAGGTACTTCGTTTATTCTACGGGCGTTTGGATTGATAGTGCTGTCTATGAGAAGATTAATGCCGTTATTGAGAAGTATTCTGCCAACGATGCAGGTATGAGAGAACAGAGCAGGGTGAGCTACCACAACTGCACCATAGATGCAAAGATTTCTCAGCAAAGTACAGCGACGTTTCATACAATATTACACTTGAGGTTTGGTATGGAGATAATAGCCGCTGAGATTGTAGACAAGACTTGGGAAAGGGTGGCTTCCCTCTCGCCATGTAGCGCTCCCAAGCTCATTCGGCGGATGACTACAGAGCACCCGTTGTCCTTGTATATCTCTTTACAGTAGATGCCAAGTTATTCAATCGAGATGAGAGAAAACTACTGCTTTACCTTGGGGCGTTGGTCTGCCAAATAATGTTACAAGGGTCAAAGGCTCTGCCCATGATTACCGAGGCTACTCTTGACGATGCAAAGGTAAAAAAGTCAAAATGGCAGAATACCTCCGAGTGAAAAACAAGAATGGCTTCGTGGATGCCACAAGAAACATAATCGGTAGTTATAGGCAATCAGAAGTTCTGCGATATGTAGTCGAAGTAATTATGAATAAACCCGAGGAAGAGAACCACATTAGAGATGACAACAGGGGCATTATGTTGCTTGACCTGAAAACGGTAATTGATTGTTTTGATGCTTAGTTGTTTTTGATAAAGCAGATGTCGGAATGCGATGTCTTTATATCAACAGAATATCAACAAACAAAGGGGGTTACCTTATAATCGGAACTGTTAGGGACAAACCCTAAGAAGCTAATGCTGTTGACACTGGTTGGGACAAATGCTACCCTTTTCCTAAGAGCGGTGGATTTAACTAACCCTGAGTATGTTTTTAAGGCACTTCGACCCAATGTTAACTCTGAACACAAAGCCATATTTGACATTTGTCTGATGAATTAACGTTGCGTAATTGTTTATAACACTACCTAGATAAGGAGATGACCAGTATGACATCACCAAGAATGACACCTTATGGCTCTTGGAAATCACCGATTACATCGGAGATGATTGTTGCTGAAACAGTTGGACTGGGGCAGATAGCCATTGATGGTGAGGATATCTACTGGATCGAGACGCGCCCAGTGGAGGGAGGCCGTTATGTCATTAGGCATTGGTCACCAGATAGGCAAGCGGTTGATGTTACGCCATCCCCCTTCAATGCTCGGACGCTGGTACACGAATATGGCGGCGGCTCATTTGTAGTCGCTGGTGGTACGATTTACTTCTCCAATTTCAGTGACCAACGTATCTACCACCAGACTCATGTGTCTCAACCGCGGCCAATCACCCCTGAGGCGAATCTTCGCTATGCCGACGGTGTCATTGATCGGCGCCGGGGACGCATTATCTGTGTACGGGAAGACCATACTAATGCCAGAGGCGAAGTGGTTAACACCTTGGTGAGTATCAATCTCAATGGTAGTGATGGTTGTCAAGTTCTGGTTTCGGGAAACGACTTTTACTCATCTCCCAAGCTCAGTCCCGATGGCTCTCGCTTGACTTGGCTTACCTGGAACCACCCGAATATGCCTTGGACCCAAACCGAGCTGTGGGTCGGTGAGATGATGGAAGATGGCTCTATTGGTCACACCGAGCAGGTGGCTGGCGTGGTTAATGAGTCTATCTTCCAGCCAGAGTATTCGTCTGACGGCACCCTATACTTTGTTTCGGACCGTAATGGTTGGTGGAACCTCTATCGCTGGTGCGATGGGCGTATCGAGCCACTATGCAAGATGGAAGCTGACTTTGGGGTACCACAGTGGATATTTGGGATGTCCACTTATGCATTCGAATCGGCAAATCATATTATATGCTGCTACGCCCAGCAGGGAATCTGGCACTTGGCGAGCCTCAACACGCAGACCGGTGAGCTCGAGGTGATAAAGACACCTTATACTTCAATCGATTCTCTACAAGCATCGCCTGGTCAGGCCGTGTTTTTGGGTGGCTCACCAACCGAATTCAATTCAGTTATTCGTTTTGATCTTTCCACACGAAAGCTGAAAGTTCTTAGTCGTTCAAGCGAGACTACCGTTGATACTGACTATCTGTCGATGCCGCAGACGATTGACTTTCCAACCGAACAAGGGTTGACGGCACATGCCTTCTTTTATGCGCCGAAGAACCGTGACTATGTGGCTCCACCTAGTGAACGACCACCTCTCCTTGTTATGAGCCATGGTGGACCAACAGGTGCGGCATCCAGCATACTCAACCTGATGATTCAGTATTGGACCAGTCGTGGAATCGCTGTCGTTGATGTTAATTATGGTGGCAGTACTGGCTATGGCCGTGCATATCGTCAGCGGCTACAGGGTAATTGGGGTATCGTGGATCTCGACGACTGCATAAGTAGTGTACGTTACCTTGTCGCAGGCGATGAGGTTAACCATAGCCAGCTTGCTATCAGAGGAGGCAGTGCCGGCGGATATACAACACTCTGTGCCCTTACCTTTCGCAATATCTTTAAGGCGGGAGCAAGTTACTTTGGCCTCAGTGATCTAGAGATTTTCGTTAAGGATACGCACAAATTTGAGTCGCATTACCTTGATTGGCTAATAGGCTCATATAGTGAACACCGCGACCTATACCGAGAACGGTCGCCTATTAACTCCATTGAGCGTCTCTCATGTCCGGTAATTTTCTTTCAAGGACTGGATGACAAAATTGTCCCGCCTAACCAGGCTGAGATTATGTTTGAGGCACTTCGCAAGAAGGGGATGCCTGTTGCCTATATCCCATTTGAGGGAGAGCAACACGGATTCCGTCGTGCTCAAAATATCAAGCGTGCTCTTGATTCGGAGCTGTATTTCTATTCAAAGATATTTGGCTTTGACCTAGCCGACCCGGTTGAGCCAGTACCGATTGAGAACCTATAGGGTAATGCTATGTACTCCCAATAGCGAATCATCATTCGTAAACAACGAGTAGCAGTGAATGGGTATGGTATGCCTTAGGACTAGACAAAGCTGGACTTTCCCTTCTCGGAGAGGTTTCTATCCCTTATCACACACATTTTGCCTGAAAGTCGTACTCGTAGATAAACGCTTTTCCCAGAGGCACCACCCCACTCAGTTTGGTGTTCCTGGAGTTCCTCCTCGCTAGAACATGGTACTCATCTTCGGGGTGAGTTTCACCGAACTGTGCACCTTCAATGACGAAACGATACACATATGAGTTAGTCCAACCCATAGCTATCTAAACAATCATATGCAGGTCATGCAGGCTAATATTGCCAGGTACCTGAAGAAGTCTCCAGATCTATGGTTTAGTGACTTTGAGCGTTACTTTAAAATGATAGACCACATCCATCCCTGGTTGCATTAGGATTGTCATCGTCTTCTCCTCCTTGCTATCATGCTTGGGAAACCCAATCTCACTCAATGGTTAGTACAATCAGCCCCAGATTCAGTCCTAGGCGTAATGCTCTATGTCAATCGTTGCTGATGTAACCTTCATCCGAGCATCCTCTGTTATCAATCAAAGATTATATAGCAGGACTGCATAGTGAACAAAGTGACAAAATCATAGAACATTAACAGGCGACCTTCGGGTAGTGGACTCGTAATCATTATTAATGTATACTATGTGCTCTCTTCGTACTGAAATACCTCCTCCAAAGTTACTCCAAAGGCTTTGGCAATTCCAAAGGCTAGCTCGATAGACGGCACATATTTCCCTTGCTCAAGAGCGATAATGGTCTGCCGGGTACAGCCGGCACGGTTGGCTAATTCTTCCTGCGTCATTTCGTCATGGTCAAAGCGAAGCCTTCTAATTCGGTTTTTTATTTTAGTCATTACGGCCCATTCTCCAGTAACCAATCAGGATGCCGATAGACTGCGCCACCGCACTGACAATGAGAGTGGACATGAAGACAAGGTACATGAATATCGGTGGAATCCCCTGGTCCCAGTAGATTTCAGTAAGTACAATAGTCCAGATAACCAGTGAAAATACGACCGCCCACAACCGCACCACCGGTGCCCGGCCTAGTATCAATCTGTCCCGTTCATCGACCTGACTTTGTTTGCGAAGAGTAAGCATCAATATCCCGTAGAATATGAGTCCTCCAATCCACAGTCCGTCTATAATTAACCTAAACCCCTGGTCATCACCAAAGGTACTGACTCCTCCTTTAACAATGAACACCACAATTATGGCAACCGCCCATACAACTCCAAACACCAAACCGCCTAACGCTCTTTTCTGCAGTGGTGCCATGATTTTATCCTCCTTTTCTTTTTATTGCTTTCCCAACGTGTCTGAGTACTCTACAAATAACATAGTGTAATATATATATAACAAATAGTCAATTACATTATACCTCTATTTTGGTGAATGTGAACGGAGGAAAGTGATTGTAGTACTAAACTTGCCCTATTTCCTTACTTTCTTCCCCCTTTTCTATGGGATGATTTGGCTACAGCCTGATTGTTGTGATTGCATATCACTCTGGGCTATCCAAGAAGCGCCACGCTGAGAAGTTGGACTTATTCGGGTAAATAGCTGGATGGATTGTGGGAACGATGAACTTCAATTGCTGATACAAGTCTAACAATATGATGAATTGTTATCCTAGGAGGTCTACTTTGCGAAACGGGACCTACCTAAAGTAAAAAAGACACAGACCTAAATCTGTGTCTCTCTCCATTCCTTGGTAGTGGGAGTAGGATTTGCCCCAATTTTAACCCTCTGACGCCTTTATTCTATTTCCCGAGAACCCCAGCGGTGAAATTGACTAGTAACCTAGATGATTTAAACTTGCGTTCTCCGGTACTAAGTGCTATCTTTGCTTACAAATCTTGCCAAGAAAGACTTTCCACAAGGACAGAATAAATGAGATTTGGTTTGATAATATACTGGCTACTCTTATGTGTGATGGGCTTGATGCTTATCCTATCGCCCGGCACTGTTTTAGCTCAGGAAGAGAAAGTAGACCTGAGCTTGAGACTGATTCCCGGTGATTATTATAAAAAGGTGACGCCCGGTGAGGAAACCATCTTATATCTTGAGATTCATAACGCCGGTAATAAACCAATTAACAATATCAGGCTTTCCTCGGATGAACCAGAAGAATGGGTTGTCAAGTTTAAGCCAATAAGTGTAGATTACCTTGGTGCCAGCAGTTTTCAAACCGTCGATGTCAACATAAAACCACCAAGTAACACTACGAGAGGCGAATATAGGATAAATCTTATTGCTGAGGCAAGCGAAACGCGAAAAGTCATCAGCACTTTTTTAAGAGTGGAGACCGCTACTTCAATCTGGTTATGGGTTGGGGTTGCAGTAGCTGCTGTGGTCATTGCTGGCTTCATTATTGTTTATTTTCGCTTCGGGCGACAGTAAGCTATCCTAATAAATAGGGTCGTCTGTTTATAAGAAAGGAGGAAATATGATTGAGCGGGTTCATGAACATATTGTTAACGAACTTGGTACCAACACGCGTACCGACACAATTTTTGTCCTCACCGCGATTATTCTCAACCTGATAACATTGGGTATCAACTCTGGCCTCGCATCTTCATCAAGAAATGGTACCACTACCATCGTGATGTTTACCCTCGTCGCTCTCTTGATAGTAGTCAATTTTGTCGCCGAAATCGGGTTGATTAGAGGCAGACAGATGAGGGGTAAGCTGCTAGGTGGGCTTCTGAAGATGTATAAAGACCAAGGGGTAGAGGGTTACTATGACCCATCCCTATTAAGCGATTATAAGACCAGATATAATCTTTTTATGCTTACCGTCCTCTTCACAGGTCTGGTCGCCATTATTATACCCTTTATAATCAGGTAGGCTTTATTTCTCCCACCAATTGCTACGGGGTACTAAACTAATTAAGAGATTCAGCCAACGGGCTGTACCTCTTAGTCTCCTTGGTAGCCCGCGTTGGAAGCATTCCGAACTTTCTTCGAGAAGAAACAGTTTATTCCAGCTTTGCAGTAACTTCTGGTTTCGCCTCATACATTTAGATGAAAAGTACAGAACTACCTGGCTTATTATGCAGAAATGATGGTGCCATAATATATTGTGACGGAGGAGATTTTTTTTGCACAATATTTGTTGTGCTTTCCGAGGACGAAACGATAAATGACAACCTATTCATCTTTCAAGTGCGGACGTAGGGCCTGACATATTCATTAAAGATGAAAATGGTCGAACATGGATGGAAGCTATCGCACCCACTAGTGGTGCAGATACCAATCCTGATCGTGTTCCTGATATGAAACCAGATGTGGCAACACTAGTCCCAGACGATGAAATCGTCCTTCGTTATCGTGATGCAATCAGAGAGAAATACGATAACAAGTATCACAATTATATCCAGAACGGTCTAATCATGCCTACGGATGGATATGTGATTGCTATAAAACACCCACATAATCCACTAGCAACCGGCAACCGACTCCGGCACGGATTTTTGGAAGTTGGGCGCGAACATATATCTACTGAATATAATGATGGATGTGCAATAAAGGTTACCAATTGGAACTGAGTCTGCCATACGATAGAATTTGTTATCTGCAAAGCCCCTTGATCCTTACTCCTAATCCAGTCGGTTGCTGAACAATCTGACGTATTGTGACGTTTATTCAGGTTCATTCTTCAACTAGACTTATACCTATGTCATCGTGTCACTCTGATGCCTTCTGTTCCATCCCATCGTCCTTAAGGCGAAACCAACTTTCCCTTTCTTCTGGATAGTGAGCCAGTATGTCCTTAAACCGACGAAAGGCATACTTGCCATCGATAGCTACTTTGAATACTTCGGCAAGATGCTTATCCTCCACAGTCGCAGTGAAATCATTCATATAATCATATCCCTTATAAAGTATTATCACTGTGCATATCATCTCAGCCCGTTGGCAGGCGGGCTGAGTAAATCGACTAGGTAGCTGACGGGAATGTAAAAAGGCTTTCTGCTGGTGCGAATTTTAGGTGTGAGTCCCAATCATCTTGACTGTGTGTAAAGATTTTACCCTCCCCATGATGCCTATAAGTTTCTGCTATATATGGGGAGCATTTGTCACATAGGCAGATATACCAACAATGATAAGTATTGCCTGGGGTTTTTATCCACTTGACACGACCATCTTTGGTGTATTCGTGAAGTAACCTAACATCAAAATCTGTTAGGCTTTTAGTGGCACCCTGTGGGAATATATCATCGTAGTCCATAGCATATGCATAAAAACCACCATAATCTGTTGGCATTAGGGCATATCGCTGTCCTGTTTTAGTGAACTCGTAGATCGCGATTGCCTTTTCTTGTACTTCTTTGTACTCCATTCCCTTCTCCCCTCTTTGTTTGTCTACACTGTACTACTTATCACACACACTACTCTATTAGGCTAATAAATAATGATAAGCATTGATGATAGAATAGCTCTTATACTCAAATATTATATACTCACTCATTCTTACCTCTACTCTCATATCCTTAATTATAGTCAGCAATGTAAATTCTCACAGTAACTACTAAATTACTAATACATTGTTATATGTAAGTATAAGAATACTAATTTATGCCATTTCAGAAGGGACTTACTATCAATCCAGGTAGGACTATTTCATTCTTCGGTACATGTAAATCTATTAAGATTCAAGAGCAGTTCCTCTCTCAATGAAATATGCTATTTGATGCGGCCATCTCTGATTATCTCTCAACCTATGATATAAATATGCTTTGCGAGAGCATTACCTGGAAGTTGGTCAAATTTCTGAGGGAGCGAAATAACTAATCCAAAGCTATCTGATATTACTGGGCGATAAGATGAGATAGTGTTGGCGGTTGTTATTACAGGAATTTACGGACATCAGTGACCTGTACTGGTGGTTTGGGAGGGGAAGCCAACGAGACAACGAGCGCAGAAATACCGAATAATATTGCAAATAGGGTGAAGGCAGGTATGTAGCTGCCGGTATTGTCGTATACCCACCCAGCATAGATAGGAGCTAATACTCCAACAGGTGTCGTGAAAATCATTGAGGTTCCTCCGATTGAACCGAAAGCCTTCCGCCCGAAGTAGCGAGCTCTTATCCCAGCTTCTAAGGGGAGTGCTATCCCCACACCAACCCAAAATAGGATAAGGAAAACATATATCATAGTTATAGTTTGGTTTAGCAGGAAGGTGGCAATCCCAACAGCCTGTAGCAGGAAGGCTCCTGCCATCAGGAATCGTATGTACCGCGTCTGAACACGATCCATGAGAATTCCGCCTATTAGCCTCGATGGAGTGCTAGTTAAGATGATAATCCCAAGCAGTGCTGCTGCCTTAACTGGTTCAAACCCCATATCAGTTAGAAAGGGTATGCCATGGGTCAGGATTGCTGAAAATCCCACCATACGAACAGACACAGCTGCGATGAGTAGCCAGTAGGCTCGTGTCCTCAGCGCTTGCCTGAGGGTAAATTCCACCTCTTGAAGCTCAGCGGCATAGTTTACGCCCCTGTCTATCGTCCGGCTTACTTCCTCATCTAGCTCTACTTCAGTTGTGGTGCCATCAGGAAGCAACCCGTAGTACTCTGGTCGGCGTGGCTTCACAAGCAGCCAGGCAAGTGGCAAGCCAACAAACCATATACCTAGCCCACCTATAACGCAGGTCATCCGCCAGCCCTGAGTGGAGATGAGCCAGGCAACAAACAACAACACCAACCCAGCAAGCCCAGTAAAAAGCCACCTAACGCTTAGGGCTAAACCCCTCTTCTTCACAAACCAGCTCGCAATTGCCTTATCTACGGGTATTTCTAGGCCAATATTAATACCTGTTCCCAGTATAATTCCCCAAACCAAATAAAAAGTCCAAAGTGAATTTATGAAGTTCATCAATATAAGGCCTAGACCGGCGATGAACATGCCGATAGTAATTAAAAACCTAGGTCCGAATCTGTCAACAAGCCACCCTGCCAGTGGTGCTTCAATCCCCCGACCAAGCCTTCCAATGCTGGTAGCGACAGAAGTCACTGCCCGACTGAACCCAAGTTCTGAGGCTATAGGTTTGAACAATGCGGAGAACCCGTGAACCTGAAAGCCAATTCCCCACGCGGATAATAAACTACCAGCTAGAACAGTCCACCAACCAAAAAATACCTTGGGGAACTTTTCTCTCCTAATCAAGAAGCTGTCTCTCTAGAAAATCTTGGATAAACAACCAATCTAACCCTTGTAAGAAGGAGCTGCCAGATAAAGTGAATCTCCCTTTCTTTAAGGCAAGACGCTTTCCGTCAACTCTGGCTTTTATGATACTCCTGCTGAGTATAGCCATCAAGTTGGCTGTAAGCCTATGGGTTACTGTAGTAACACTTGCTTAACTTGTTCAATCGGTGATGAGTAATTGGTTGAGCATTGCCGAAATGTTCGGCATATTATTATAACCCAACTGTACTTTCCATCGGATTGTTGTTGAGAACCAGCTCTTTCCCAATCAGGTTTTACAAAGTAGCCAAGCTAGCTAGCTAAGTTGGTTCTTCCTGGTTCCCTGCCAGCTCTCTACACTAAGCTAATAGTAATACGATTCCAACAAGTCTAAATGGATTAATAGCTACTACTGAACTATTGGAAGAAGCAATTCTTGGAATGCACCCCGTTAGAACTGGACTGAGGAATAAGCTATAGTTAGGCCACAGGGAATGGAGGAGTCGGCATGAATCGGAAGCTGTGGTCCAATGAAGAGAAGGTATCAATTGTATTGGAGATACTGCGTGGAGATGAATCGGCGGCATCGATATGTACCCGGCATGGGGTGAGTGCGACGCAGGTTTACAGGTGGCTCGACCGGTTTCTGGAAGGTGGGCGCAATGCCCTTACCGATAAACGGACCAGGATAGGTCATAATCCATTGCTAGACGAGAACCGCCGGCTGAAGGAGCTCGCAGGACAACAGGCATTGATTATAGAAGCCCAGAAAAAGTTGGCCGGAATCCCGGGATGGTGATGAAGCGTCAACTGGTAGAGGGATTGGTAATGGAAGGGAAGCCATTGAAAGTAGCTTTAGAAGCGGTAGGGATGGCGAAATCCAGTTATTACTGCCGACCGATCCGGCGGAGGAAGCCTCGAGCCCTTGATGAAGTATTGGTCAGGGCAATAAACGATGTCCGCCAGGGGCATGCCTCTGTTTACGACTACAGGAAGGTCACCATGGCCCTAAGGGCTGCCGGGTGGAAGGTTAACGCCAAGAAGGTGCTACGGCATCTCCGTGCCCTGGGATTGACCCAACCGAGGAAGCTGAAAGGCCAAAGATAGAGCAGACCGGCCATCATCAGACCGTCAGCCTGCAATATGTACTGGGAGGCTGACCTTACCTACGTGTGGACTGGCAGAGCCAATGCCTACTTGTTTGTTGTACTAGACGCCTGTGACCGTGA
>Ga0114922_10000028_pt1 | contig 120343 bp, 107 predicted proteins | sample AartaG_FD_100975 | JGI IMG/M metagenome (GOLD analysis project Ga0114922, IMG submission 100975) | Deep subsurface microbial communities from Aarhus Bay to uncover new lineages of life (NeLLi) - Aarhus_00045 metaG | ecosystem: Environmental > Aquatic > Marine > Oceanic > Sediment | place...
AGGCTCATCGATCAATGCCAGCGAAAGCTCCGGACGTAACGCATAATAACTGGTACCCACAAGGCTAAATTTGGCCGAAACAGGCGCACGAGGCCGCGGTGCACTGCCAGCTCTTTCACGGGGCGCACGACGAGGTGGAGTTTTCGGCTTGGGAGGATTCAGATATAATCCAAACGCCTCCGCCGCCTTTACAAGCGGCGAGACCTGGCTCTCGCTTTTTGTGCCCGTCTGGCCTTTCGCCTTCTTGAAATTCTCTATCGCGCTGGGAGAACCTAAAAATTGCTCGGCCCCTTCATCACTGCGAACCCCAAAAACCGCAGGCAAAACAAAAAAAACGACCGCCAAAACCACCGCTAAAACACTTGTTATTCGCAAAGTCTTTATCATATTAGTCCTTCGGGCCTTCTTACTTTTGGACATCGCCAGCAGCATTTGGTTCCCTCCAGTGGACCATTTTATTTAGATAAAGCTCTTCGTTCCCCGCATAGTCACCGCTATTTTCAGGTGTGTGGCAATCGGTGCATTCTGACTGCGGCTCAGTGGTCTGGACATTCCCCAAAGTCCTGATATGTTCCGAGCCCGGCCCATGGCAATTTTCGCATCCGACATCTTTTAAATGGCCGGTCTCCTCTTCGGACACAAAGCCGCTCAAATATCGCATGCCGACAACATGGCACACAACGCATTCGGGGTCATACTGTGAGCCAACACTCTCAAGTGTTGCGTAAGCGTGTGCGTGGGCCTTACCGCTCCATTTCTCGTATTCGTACTCGTGGCAAAGCTTGCAGGACTTCGAGCCCGTATATTCCAAACCATTCGGCAAAACAAAACGCGCCTGTTTCTCCAGAAGATTGTCCTCCTTAACAAGCTGCTGGTAAATCCTGTACAGCTCAACAAGCGATTCTTCCTGCGGCAGGTCTTCTGTCACGGGTACAGACGAAAAAGTATACTTCAGCTTCGGCTCGCCTTCGGCAACGCTGCTGGCTTCTATTTGCAACCTGCCCACATACTCGCCGAGCCGTCCCACCGAAAAAACCAACGGCTTTGCATCGGCCTCACTGATTATCTCGGGCTTATCAGATTCGGCCGGACAAACCAGACAATCCACTATCCCCGTCTTTGCAATAGAGCCAATAATGGCATCCTCACAAAGCTTCAGAATAAGAATGTTAACAGTTTGTATGTCGGACCCAAGTGCAAAAAGCTCACCGAGTTGCTCCATCGGTTGCGATTCCGCGTCAAAGGCGCCAACCGTAACAGCCACCTCTTTCCCTCTCAGCAACAACCGCTTTGTAAACTTCGTCGGCAGACCTGCTTCACCGTCACCCCGGAAACTTACAACGTCAAATACAGAGCCTATACCATCCAGCAAACCCTGACCCTTAGCTATCTCGACATCTCTTTCGCTCAGACCGACCAAATCATAGTCGAGCAGACTAAATGCCTGTATTATTATATTGAACTTGATTAAATCCTGCTCACTATCGCCCTCTACAAACTCACCGGTATCAAGAATCAACCGCTTTGAGGCCGACACGCTATCAAACACCGCCGAGCGCCTGTCAAGTCCCCCAAGTTGTCCGCCGCTGCAGCCGCACGGCTTTAGCGCACCAAGTTCGTTACCCGTTATAAAAACCGTAAGTACATCGCCTCCTTTAATCTTATCCGATTTATCGCAGGCCGATATCGTAGACCGCCCCGCCGGACACCCCCCTGACATGCCCAATACACACCAGACCCCTACCATCAACGCACAAATGCAAATGGCTAATCGCATCATATACCAGGACAGCTTATTGAGTTGCAGATTTCCTTGCTCGTCGTAGATAGAATCCCCGACAATTTATTTTAAGCCTCTCACCGCCTTTTACATCCACGAAAAACACATCAGAAAAAAGCCTTTTCTGTGCTCCGGCCGGCGGTGGCGTTATCTCAAGCTCAAACTTATAACGATTGTCAACCTTCTCCTGACTCAAAACCTCTATCGTACCTTCCTTCGATGACACTGATTCCACCTCGAAATCCTCACCATAGTTGTTCAGTATCCAGACTTCCTTCGTGACAGGCTTTTGCGGTTCAACCTTGTGAACAACTATCGACGGTGGGTCAATCTTAAATCTTGGCAGCACCCTAAAAGGAACAGTCACCGAACCGCAGTCCGGATGAGTCAGGCTTATCACAATATTTCCATTAACACTCTTTTTCAACAACTCCATATTGACCTTTGGCTGAATAACAACCTTCCTGGCCTTATTCGAAGAATTGTAATCAGCCGTTATGGCGTTAGCGGTTGACCTGAAACGGCCGGTCGCCTTGAAGCCCTTTATCGAAAATGGCTTGCCGTCGGCACTGGTAAGCGTTATCTCAGGACAGCCGGCATTCTCTTTATTAAGCAAAAGTTTCAGTTGCTTGGGTTTGAACTCCACCTTTTTGACTATCGTCGCCTTCACAGCCAGCGCTATCTTAGGCTTTGTCTTATCGTTACTCTGTACATACAGGTGCTTCTTGGCCGAACCAACTCGTGAGGTCGCCTTGTAGCTCACCTTCAACGTCCCGCTTTCCCCCGGTTTATATTCCTTCTTCTCCAGCGTAAACGGCGTACAACCGCACGTCTTAGTCACTTTTGTGATTTTCAAAAGCTCGTCCCCGGCATTTTCAAATTTAAATTCACCGACATTTTTTGTCCCGGGCCCCACCTTGCCGAAATCGCAAGTCACGCTCTCAAACATAAGCCTCGGCCCTACTCCAGCAGGCTTAGCCTTTGCCTTATCAGTAACCTCCGCCGACGCTTTCAACTCAACTTTAGGCCCCTCCGTCGCCAATGCTTGCTCCTGACAGCCCATCTGAAGGAGCAAAACAACACAGATAATAAAAACCGTTGAAGTCAACCAGTCCCGCTTCATAGTTCTAATCTCCAAACCAAATCTTTATAGTATATGCCAATGTTCTAAACCCTGTAGTCTAACAAAAATAATGCCCTAAAGCAAGAGATTTCCAATCAAAAGTTTGGTAAAACACCACCGCCGGTCCCGAGCTCATAACTGCTGGCAACATCCACACGTATCATCCGTCAACAGAAATCTCAGCGTCACTTCCTGAAAAATATCGGCAAAAGTACGAGTTAAATACGATTTTTATGAGCATCCGGTTCAATTTCTCCACCAAATGCCAAAAATTACTTCAAATCCGGGACATGGCCTTTAGAATAATCAAAAGATATTTGCAAAAAGCTCTTAATAACCTTCAAACACACCCAAAATACAGGAGATTAAAAATGAGCAGAAAGATAGCGATGATTGGCGCAGGAAGTATTGTTTTCTGCAAAACACTAATGAATGACATCATGGCCACACCCGCCCTGGCAGACAGTGAGTTTGCCCTGATGGACCTCGACCAGCCCAGGCTCCAACGAATGGAGAGCTTCGCAAAGCAAATGCTCACCGACAACAACATTCCCGGAAAAGTTTCAGCTACACCCAAACACGCCGAAGCCATAAAAGATGCGGACTTCGTCGTCGTCATGATTCAGGTCGGAGGCGTAGACGCATTTGGCATCGACTATAACATTCCGCTCAAATACGATGTGGACCAGTGTATCGGTGATTCCCTCGGCCCCGGCGGCGTCTTCCGAGGACTAAGAGCCATACCTGTCCTGGTCAACATTGCACACGACATGGAAAAACTCGCCAAACCCGGCGCAATTATGCTCCAGTACGCCAATCCAATGGCCGGCAACTGCCTGGCCCTCGGCAAGGCCAGCAACATCCCATTCGTCGGTCTCTGTCACGGCGTCCAGACAACCCTCGATTTGATAGCACGATACTGCGAGGTCCCAAAAGAACAAATCACCTATGTCTGCGGCGGCATCAACCACATGGATTGGTTCCTTACATTAGAACACAAAGGCCGCGACTTGTACCCCAAACTGCGAGAAGTCTTCGAAAAGCCGGAATACTACAAAAACGAAAAGGTCCGCGGCGAGGTCTTCCGGCACTTCGGCTACTTCATGACCGAAAGCACCGGCCATCTCAGCGAATACGTCCCCTGGTTCCGCAAGAACAAGGCCGCCCTCGAGATGTACTGCGACGAGCCAAGCTTCGGCGGAGAAAGCGGAGCCTATTACAACTGGTGCAAGGCCATCGCCGAAAAATACGCAAAACACGACCCCCTCGAGTTCGAATCCACCAAAATCGAAAAACGCAGCGTCGAATACTGCTCATATATCATAGAAGCCGTCGCAACAGGCAAACCCTTCCGCTTCATGGGCAACGTACGCAATGATGGCTATATCACCAATCTGCCCTCCGGCTGCTGCGTCGAGGTCCCCACCTTCGCCGACGACAACGGCCTGCACCCAACAGCAATAGGCGACCTGCCCTCCCAATGCGCCGCCGCCTGCATGACCAACATCAACGTCCAGACACTCGCTGCAGAAGCCGCACTGGATGCCGACACCGAGAAAATCGTCCACGCCCTCGCAATGGACCCCCTGACCTCCGCAGTCTGTACCCTAAAACAAGCACGTGACATGGCAGCCGAAATGCTCGAGGCCCAGCGCCAATGGCTGCCCCGGTTCAAAGGCAAAAAAATCGCTCCAAAGCCGACTATCAGTATTCCAAAAGGATGTAAGCCCGTCGACGTGCCTCTTGACCCCGCCCTGGCCATCGGAAAACGATTCGGAACGCTTATAGAACAAGAAACCGACTAACTCGCGCCTCGCTGCGAAACACCGGGCAAACAGTTCGAGACCCATGCAGTCTGGCTCGGAACTGCTAACAGTACGACACTAACAACTTCCAGAAAATTTGAAGGCCTCTCTTCCTACGGTTATTTCTTACCTTTCCCAGGGCCTATAGTGACTGTTGTACTTCCAATGAAGCCGCCGTAGTCCTCATAAACCTCAACAGTATACGTCCCCGGCCCAAAGGGCCCGAGTACCGCACTCACCGGATAAGGACATATGCACCAGCAAGGATTTGGAGTCTCCTCCGTCTCATACAGCGTGATCACGTAATCCTCCACCCCCATTTCCAGTTCCACTTCATCCGCGCAGCAGTTGGCCGTCACCATATCTTCGAAATAAATATAGCTGCCTTCAACCGTAACACTGAACCGTGTCTCGCTGAAATGCTCCGCCTGGGCTGAATTCATGTCGCATGGTAATACCGCGTACACAACCTCCGGCTCCGGCTCAACACCCAAAGCCAACAATGAATGTTCCAACCTCTCTATACTCTTCTCCAGTGCACCGGCCGACTGCTCCTGATGCTGCATCGCTGAATGAATCCCCTGCTTCGCCTTGACTATATCGCCCTTCTTCAAATCACCATAATCCTTGCTTTCAAGCAATTCCTCAAGTGCCTCGTACGCCGCTAATTCTTTCTCAATCGCAGCGTCAATCCCGTCTAGCGCTGAGTCCTTCTCAGCTAACGCATCCTCAACCTGCATAATCGCAAGCTCAGAGCCACTAAACGCATCCAAATAAAGCACCTCAACCTCCTCAGCGGACAAGGCTCCATCGAAAATCATCACCTCGTCAATCAGCCCGTTGAAGAACGCCGCAGGAGAACCATCAGTAGACCTGGTTGCCCCTATACCCGCTGGCTCATTCTCCGAGTAGTAATTAATACCACTCCCAGCATGGCTCGTTACCTTCAAATCTCCATCAATATAAATTTTTGCAATCGTCCCATCGTAGGACATTGCTATAAAATGCCATTCGCCATCATCTATTCTTTCCGTCGTGGCAAGGTCAATAAAGCTTACAGAACCCGGCTGCTTAATCCTTATCGAAACCGTCCCAACACCGGAACCACCATACAAATCACCCGTTATCAAACTATATGCCGAATGACCACCGTAGCTCTTTCCTTTCTTGCTAAACACTATTTGGCCCCCGCTATCACTCGTCTTGACCCACGCGCATACGGAAACCTCCATAAGTGCCAATTCAGTCCCGCAATTAGCGTAATCTCCGTCTCCGTCAAAGTTCAACGAGCCTTCGATTTTACCGTCTGTCCAGTTCGGGTCACCGTTAAGCGTGCCATCGTTACCCCCCGCCGAATCGTATGCTACCGCCCCGCTGCCCTCGTCAAACGCCCAGTAAGCAACCAGATTCGCATCACTGCCTTCCGCCGACCCGAACACGGCCAAAAGCCCCAATAATGCTGCAACCACCAAACTCAATTTCATTTTCCGCTTCATTTTCTTACCCTTTCCAAAAAAATTAACATTAAATTATGCCGACATAGGCACCATACCTGTGCCGAGTCATTTAAACCGTACTGTCTTGCCCAAGGCCGCATACTTAAAGCAGCCTCTTACCGACCTTAACGCCGCCCACGGAACCCTTTTAACCGCTTCCCCGGAACTGGCACATTAGGCTCCGGCACATTGGGCTCCGGTGCCGGCTCGTTAGGCTCTGGCTCAGGTTCCCAGCCTAAAGACAAAAGCGCATCCTCCAGCTCTTCAATGCTGCCCTGAACGACTCGCTTTGAGCGCTGCTGACGACGGATAGAAGATTCAATCTTGCGCTGGGCTGCGGCTATGTCGCGCTTGCTCAGCCCCTCGTAACCTTCACTTGCAAGCAACTCGTCAAGCGCATCATATGCCGCCCATTCTTTTTCCAAAGCAGCATCTATAGTTTCCAATGCCTCAAGCTTCTCAGCAATAGCATCTTCGATGTCCCTTATAGCAGCCGCAGACCAACTAAAACCCTCCCAATAAAGTTCCTCAATTTCCTCTGCAGATAAAACCCTGTCGTAAACCCGGACATCATCAATTGCACCGTTGAAATGGTCGAAAGATGCGGTATAGTAATCTGAGAAACGGGCTCCTATGAAGAAATTAGTGTAGTATGCATCCAACGTCCCTAAATCACTATTCTCAGGTTGACCATCAACATATATCGTGCCTGTCGAGCCGCCGTATGTCCCTGCCACAAAATACCATTGCCCAACCTCAAGCGACGTGTCCGACTTAATGGCTTTCCCGTTACAACAACCAGTCGGGTCGATTAGTAAGCTTGCCTTTCCATCAAGCACCTCCAATCTATAACCATAGCCACGGTCATGAACAGGTTCGTTTCCCAATTTGCCGGCGATTTGCTGACGGGAACTGACGTCGTCCGGCTTGATCCACGCGCTTATCGTAAAAGAACCAGGTTCTAAAGACGCCTCGCTCCCGCAATCAACATAATCGTCCAGACCATCAAACTCCAGCGCACCACCAACCTGGCCGGTTGTCCAGTTTGGGTCACCGTTGAGGGTGCCATCGTTGTTACCGGCCGAATCGTATGCTATTAAGCCGGTGCCCTCGTCGAGCATCCAGTGGGCGACGAGATTCGGGTCGCTGGCCTGTGCTGAGACACACAGGGCCAATAACCCCGCAGCTGCCACAATCGCCAAGGTTAGATTTGTTCTCCACATGATTTTTCTCCTTTGCAAAGATTAACATTGGATTATGCCGGTGTAGGCACCACACCTACACCCGATTTTGTCATCTATACAATACGCCCTTTATTAAAGTGTGCACGCAATGCGGCATTTGCTAAGCTTTTCTTTCGATTTTTTGGACCTTTCCTCCAAAGGAGCCCGCAAGTTTTGGCGACGCAATCCGTGTTCGCTGATACTTTGCCGAAGGTCCCTCAATGCCAAGCTTTTATGATTATATAGGTTGTGAGTCACAAGTCAAGGGAAAAAGGTAAAGATAAGGGAGAATTTAACGGTTGGGAAAGCTTGTGTTTAAGGGCTGAAAACGCATTGTGTATGGTTTTGGATGGTTGCTTTTGTGTTTTTAGTGGGTATACTGCGTTGGCCGGTGTTTTTGTGCCGGTGGTGGTTTTAGGAATAGTCGGTTGTTGAGAGATATTTGGTTATGAAATCGAAGTGGCTGCGGAAGGTACCGCTGTGGCGTTTGATAGGGCCCGTGATAGTGGTGGCGGCGATATGGTGGGCGGGTCCGGGGAAGGTCTGGGGGGTGCTGTCGAGCGCGGATGTAAGGGTCGTTGCGGCGGTATTACTGCTTTCGATACCGATGGTAACTATCAAGGCTGTCAGGTGGAGGATTCTTCTTCGCTGTTATAATATCGAACTTGGTTTTCGTGACAGTGTCAGCATGTATGCGACGGGGATTGTATTTTCTGCGGTGACGCCTGGGCGGGTAGGTGACATGGTCAAGATTTTGATGCTGGTAAAAAGGGGCTGCAGCGCGGGTAAGGCGATAGCGTGTAATATATTAGACAGGCTGTTTGATGTGACGTTGATTGTTATTGTGGGATATGCGGGGATGTGGTATTTTTCCGGGCAGTTCGGGGCGCACCTACATGTTGTTAACATTATAATCGTTGTTGTTGTGGCAGTTTTGGTCTTATTTGTTCTCAAGAGGCACCTGATAAAGAAGATGGCGATTAAGCTTATTCCTGCTCAATACCAGCCTGCTGCGAGAGAGTCGTGGAATGAGATAGTAGGGGGTTTCTGGCGGAATCCTGTGGGGCGGCTATTGTCGCTTGGTTTGTGGACGATTGTGTTCTGGGGGGTGTGGTTTTGTGCGATGTACCTGTGCGCGGCGGCCCTGGAGCTTGACGTATCGTTTACTTATATGAGTGCCTGTGCGGTGATAGCGATGCTGTTTTCGCTGTTGCCGATAACTGTTGCGGGAATCGGGACGCGTGACGCTGCGTTTATACTTCTGTTGGGGCAGATAGGGATAGAGCGGCAGGAGAGCCTTGCGCTTTCGGCGTTGATATTAGCGGTATTTCTGGTGAACTGCGCGGTTCTTTATGTTATCTCGGTGGTTCTCAAGTCGAGTTAGGGCGGGAGTCCTGGTTGCCACTGAGGGTCAACCGCCCGCTGCGGAGCTGGTCAAATCGAAGATTAGATAGGTATACATGCCTGCTCTTACGAACTTGCCGTCTTTTGTAGCTTGTCCATCGCGGCCGGGGATTTGTTGGTACTTATATTGTTTGGTTAATTCTCTTATGAGGGATGCCGTGTAGTTTGTGAAGGGGACCAGATAGTATGGGTATTGTCCGGTGGCGGCGTAGACCTGGACTTGTTTTAGTGTTCTTGCGGGGACGATTTCTCTGTCGAGATACCAGGCGTATTCGGGGCGATAGTGAGGGCCCTTAACGGGGTGTTGGTTAACTACAAGGTCCTCAAAGCTTAGGAGAGCTCTGTCGGGTGGAATCTTTTTATTCAGGTCTTTGAACATTTCTATTTTGGCGGGCTGCTGCCAACGGATGTTGTAGTAGAAGTTTGTCCCTCTTGCGCAGGATATGAATATTATTGCCACAAGGACGACGACAGCCGCGTTGGCCGCCCAGCGATTTGCTTTGCTGATGATGTCTTTTGCGAGCATGATGGCCAGGGCCACAGCTATGGCGATAAAGGGCACCAGAGGACCTTCCCAGAACTGGTGTCTCCAGAGTGCGCCTCTCAGCAGGAACAGCTGAAATATCGCGGGCATAAGGAAAAGCCAGAACTGGGGAAAGCGTCTTCGGGTATGCGTGCTTTGCTTTTCGGGGCTCGGGGCAGCAAACACATACAACTGGCCCAGGGTCAGATACCCGATTGCTATAATCAAGACGGGCACGGTGAAGTTGATGACTGCGAACTCCCAGAGCTTAGCGAACCAGGTGCCCCATAGAAATTCGGGCATTTCACCTTTGGCGGCGCGCCACTGATACAGCGAGTATATTTTTTTCAGGTCCCAGCCGTGACCTGCAGCCATTATTGAAAAGTCTATAATCAGACTTGACAGTGGGGCGAGGATTAGGATGGCCAGCAGGGTCTTTTGTGGGAGCTGTTTGCGGCGGATGCAGCGGACGATGTAATGGATTCCGATGGCGGCGGCGTAGAAAAGACCCTCCCATCTTAACTGGAGCACCAGGAAAAGAGATACAGCCAGCCCCCACTTGTACCAGGTTTTGGGCTTTGGTTCGTCCTTGAGGCAGCCGAGTACGGCGAGATAGAACCAGACAGCCAGGAGGCTTACCAGGTTTAGCGGTGTCATCCAGGCCTGGTACCAGAAGTAGCCGGTGATAGGGAAGATGGCGTACAGGAGTCCGGCAAGCAGGGCGGTCTTTTCGTCGAGCAGGCCGCGCATTATTTTGAGAAAGACAAGAAGGCTAAGTACGGCTTTTATTATTCCTCCTATACGAATGCCTCTTTCATTGACGCCGAATATGGCCATATCCAGCGCAGGCACGAACAGGCCGAGCTGGGGGTGGTCGAGGGAGCGATTCGGGTTTTCACGCGGCGGATTGCCGACGGCCCAGACGGCGAGTCCCTTTGTATATGACAGGTCGTATTTCAGGTAGCACCTGGCCCGCCAGGCCATAGCGGCTTCGCCCCAGCTGTGCAGGCCGTAGAAGGGTCGGTCGATATCGCGGGCCATTATTGAGGCGAACAGGACGGCGAGCAAGCCGGCGGCGAGCCAGAAATAGCCGGGCTTGGTCTCGGGAGCCGGAATTTGATTTTCGTGTTTTTTCATAAAATCGGCTTTTAGTTCTGGTCCTTTTGAGCTATTACAAAGTTGGTCATTCCCAAAGGCTGTTTGAAGTTGAACAGTCTTAGAAGCGGCAGAGCAAAAGCTGGTGTTTTGTTGGGGACAATCATACCGTATGAGAAGGAAGTTACAACCCGCAAGTTGTTTTCAGTTACTAAATTTCTGAGATAGGACAGTGAAAATTTAAGGGCTTTGCGTTCCTGCTTGACCAGGGAGGAAAACAAGAACATCAGAGGGTTGTTTCTATTCGGTTCGAGGATTATGACATATTTTTTTGAGACCCGTCTCATTTCCTGTATTACTTTTGCCATGTCTTCAACGTGGTGCAATAGTGCGTGGCAGAAGGCGACGTCGAAGGAGTTGTCGTCGAACTTCAGGTCATCGGCGCTCATGAGGGATGTTTTTTTGACGGGGTTGATTTCCAACATTTTTTCAGAGTAGTCTACGCCGTGGACGTCGCAAATCCTGTCGAAATAGTATGTGAAAAATCCGTTGCCGCAGCCGACGTCCAGGAGTCGGGTCTGGGGTGTCAGGTCGACGTATTGACGCAGCAGGTCAATCTTGGGGAGGATATATTCTGCTATGACGGGGTGTTCGGGGGGTCTTCTCTTTGTTAGCTGTTTTCTTTCCCAATAGTCTTTCTGGTGCATTTCAGGGGCGTTGTTGATATTAGTATTCATTTTATTCTGTGTGGACATTACTCTTTGAATCAGCGGACTATTACGCAATCATAATGGTTAAGATATCGGCTGTAAAGGCGTATCGGAGCAATTAAAATCTCAGGAAAGGGTATTCGGGGTTCGGCGGATAGTCTTGGGTTTGGCTGAAATCTTCTTGACAATCAGGCGGGGGAGTATATAATTGTTTTTAACTTTGGCAGATTTGGCAAGGCGTGGATAAGGAGGCCAAATGCGGTTTATTAGTCCAATTTGGTGGTGTTTTCGCGGAAAGTAAATGTTAATTTTTTTTGAAAGGGTAGAAAGATGATACGTGGAGTGAAAAAAGTGGAAGTTTTTTTTGTGGGGGTGTTGGGCGTTTTGGTATTGTGCAGTTTGGCTACGGCCATGGACGGCAGCGGCACGGAGGCGGACCCTTACGTTATCACAAATGCGACGGAGCTTCAGGCGATGAGAGGCGATTTGGGTGCGTGCTACGTGTTGGGTAATGATATAGATGCGTGTGATACGCGGACGTGGAACGGCGGGGCGGGGTTTGAGCCGGTCGGCAGTGACCCCAATGGCTTTACGGGTAAATTTGACGGGCAGGGGAATACAGTAACTGGTCTGTATATTAACCGACCTTCAGATGACCGTGTTGGTTTGTTTGGCTATCTTACCGGAGGCGCTGAAATCCAGAATGTAGGCTTGGTAGATGTTGATATAACAGCTTACGGGGGCAGCGGCTCTCTGGTAGGCGCCAGCAATGGTTCGAGTATCTTCCGCTGCTGGGTATCGGGGACGGTCAGAGGGACAAGTTTGATCCAAGCTCCATTGGGAGGTTTGGTTGGCGGCAACATAAATGGTTCATTTATGTCTCAGTGTTTTTCGCTGGCGGATGTTTATGCCATCAACCCGGGTTCTCCGGCAAACCGGACAGGTGGCCTGGTGGGGCTGAGTAACAAAGGCAGTATCATTTTGGACTGCTACGCACGAGGGAACGTGACGGCGAAGAACAAGGTTGGCGGTTTGGTCGGCGACAACACGTGGGGTTCTTACGGTGGCTACATAAAGAACTGCTATTCGACGGGACACGTTACTGGCAGCGGAGGTGGTCTGGTCGGGTATAACTGGATGAGCGGGGTCACGTACGATAGTTGCTGGGACAAGCAGACTTCGGGCAAGACTTCAAGTCACGGCGGGGCAGGAAGGACGACTGCACAGATGATGCAGATGGAGACCTTTGCGGGCTGGGACTTTGATGAGGTGTGGGGGATTGTTGAGGGCGAGACGTATCCGTTCTTGTTGTGGGAGCTGAGCGGTGTTGAGCTTGCTATTGCGCGTCTCGAAGGTGCGATTGGCAAGAAAGCGGCGGCGCTTGAGGCACTTGACGGGGCTTTGGAGCAGGAAGACGAGGCTTATGTGCTTCTTGAGGAGGTGCTTGCGAGCGGTGATTATGAGGGGCTGAGCAAGCGTGATATAGCGGCGTCGCAGCGGAAGATTGAATCTGCGATTAGACGTCAGGAGCGGTCGAAGCGAGTGGTTCAGGGCAGCATTGAAGAGCTGGAGGATGCGCTTTTGTCTTTAGGCTGGGAACCTGAGCCAGAGCCTAACGAGCCGGAACCGGAGCCGAATGAGCCTGAGCCTAATGTGCCGGTTCCAAGGAAGCTGTTAAAAGGGTCCCGTGGGCGGCGTTAAGGTTACCTGCTGACCCAAATTTGTAAGGCACAATTAGGCGACGAATTCGCACAGGACGAGGATTATCTCCGCCCCTTCAGGCCGTAAATCCTCAGCCCGGGGATTCTCCCGCCGGTTATCTCCGGGTAACCGGATAGCAGTGCGACGTCAACTGGACCGCCGCCCCAGGCAATATAGTAATCTATCTCGTATTCTCTTAACTGCCTCTCCAACTCCGTCCGGCTGATATCTTTCTTCTGAGCGCCGTAATATCTGCAGTCCAAATAATACGCCATATATAGTGACGCCGCCCAACTGCTGTTCGATACAATATGGCGGCCCGGCTCAATAACTTTCTTGAACGCCTGGCTCAAACCATATATCCCCTTACCCATGCCCGCCTTCGCCTTCAAACTCTGCGACGCCGGGACCACAAACGACAAAAAGAAAACAAATAATAGGGCCCACCTTCTTGTCTTCGTAAAGAAATTACTCTCAAACAACCGGCCGAGCACATACCCACCCATCAGCATCAGCAGCATAAAGATGACGTACAGATACCTGTCCCGCACCCAGACCAGACTATACGCCCCGGCCATCAACGCAACAGTTATCGTCGGATAAAGCACCTCGGCCCGCATCGCCTTTATATTAAACCTCCGCAGCCAGAACAACACATACGCAACGCCTATCGCCAGCACAAGGGGCGAAAACTCCATGCAGAAACCGGCGATCTTGCGACCGTGTCTGCCGACAACCTTCATCTGATGCCTAAAATATGACCACAAATCCATCGTCTCCGGCGGCGGCACCTTCACATACGAAGGGTCTTCCCACACACTTATCGCCGTCTCATTACTCGGCTCCAGGAAACCTATCCAAAGAACCGCTGAACCCTGCGCGCCCGGCGAAGCCGCTGCCCTGTACGTTGTCTTACCCGATGTCCCAAACGTCAACTTCCCGTATTTATTGCTTATTAGCCCTATCCATATCCCGCTGATAACTGCGAAAGCGGCCGCACCCGCCAAAAAATTATGCACAATATTTTTCCTCGCCTCCCCGCTCTCGCTCCGCACAAACCCAAGCACATTTATCACAACAAAATGAGAAATGAAAAAAGGAAACCCAAAACTCTTCGACAAGTACGCAGCTCCGCCCAGCGCCCCGCATACTACGCCTTTCCTCACCCCTGCCCCATAGTCAGCTCCGAATATTACAGAAAGATAAAAAAGTATTATGCACGTCAGCAGTCCATCAGGCGTAATGTAAAAAAAACCAAAAGTCAATACTGCCGGAACAGCCGCTAATAATACCACCGTCCGAATCGACTCGGCCATCTCAAACCTGTAGGATAGCCGCCACAACGCTATGATAGTCACCACCCCAATTCCCAACGACAACACCTTCGTTGCTAATAGAGGCTCTATACCCAAATACAAAAACGGCATCAACAACCACGAATAAAGCGGCCCCCAGTACCCGTTAATCGCGCCGCTAAAGTCACCAGCCAAATATTTCTGAGCCACCGAAATATAAGATATCCCGTCAGGATTTATCTGATACCGATACTCGCCGACCAGAGACGCCCCTACGATTACGAACACAATCAGAACCAAAACCAAACGCAAGTCAAATTTCAAACCAAACCCCTTACAAGTCCATACTCTTTATCGTGACATCAGAAATCCAAAAGACGCGCCGCTAACCGTCACCCTTCCTTGACCTCGCAAGGAACAAAATCTCTTGCAGAAGCTTTCTGTTCGCGCTCGATAAATCCGCCACTATTCCCAACGTAATAAGACCGAACCCAATCAATAAAAGTATCGCAGCCAAAATAAGTGACTGTACATGCCCGGAACCATGCTCAGTTAAATAGTAGTACAAAAACCGCACACATATCCCCAAGCCAACAATAATCGGAACAAGCGAAAGATAAAAGAATGTCCGCAGCGGCTTGTACGTCACATACGACCGCAGAATTATCGAAACCGAACGCCAAAGATATCTCGGCACCGATGATATCAGCCGCGACTCCCGCGTCTTCGGATTAACCTGTATCGCAACATGCCCGATTCGCATATTCATATGCCCCGCCTGGATAATTGTCTCAAGCGTATACGTGTAACGGTTAAAAACCACAAGCTTCGTGGCCGCCTCCGCCGAATAAGCGCGAAACCCGCTCGTCGTATCAGGAACATCAGTGCCGGAGAACTGTCGCACCGCAAAACTGCCCAACTGCTGAAGCTTCTTCTTCGTCCACGAAAAATGCTCAATCTCCTCAATAGGCCTCGTCCCGATGACAATGTCCTTTTCACCTTTAATAATCGGCTCTATCAAATCTTTTATACACTCGGCCTTATACTGATTGTCGCCATCCGTATTAACAACAATGTCCGCCCCTAACTCCAAAGACCTCCCGATGCCGCGCGCAAACGCCGTCGCCAAACCACGATTGGAGCCGAGACTCAGAACGTGATGCACACCAAGCTCCCGCGCCACCTCCACCGTCCGGTCGCTGCTCCCGTCGTCTATCACTAAATACTCGATTCTCTCAACCCCCGCCAGTTCCCGCGGAAGGTCACCTATAACAGCGGCAAGCGTCTCTTCCTCGTTGTAACACGGTATTTGAATTATCAGTTTCATTACCTGTTCCCTTCCAGCTAACTCAAAATCTGGCCTGAATCTACACCTGTTTCTCCGGCTCCGGCCACATGCACTACACGATGAAATCTTCGGCTATAAATCCAAAACAACTTAATTAATTACTGCCCTTGCCTCAGCTCCGCCAATACAATCATCCACGGCAGCGGACAACGCACCTCCTTTACCTCGGCATATCCACCTACCCACCGCACAAAATCTCGCCTCGTCCAATGCTGCAGATGGTCCGGCGTATTGCCTAACCTGCTAAGGTACGCACCCCGAACTATATTTAGCACGCGCCATACCGGCTCCCGTGGCACGCTGACCACCAGCCACCGCCGACACACTCGAACCAATTCTCGAATACCTTTATCAGGCTCACTCAAATGCTCTAATACCTCCGAACACATAACCGTATCAAATGACTTATCGTCAAACGGCAACTCATAGATCGAGCCTTCAACCTGCTCAAGCTCCGGCGCAATCTCCGACATCCTCTCAAAATATGCAGCATTCGGCTCAACCGCCACCACACCACGCCGCTTAACCTCTGGCGGCAAAAACATATACGCGTCACCAGCTCCGGCCCCCACGTCCAGCAGCTTCCCCTCCGTCATATCAAGAATCTCACCCAACTTGCTAAAGAAATTCCGAACCAGATAACGGCTAATCGGATTACGACTCGAATACTTTTCACGAGACGGCTGGTCACCACCCTGTTGACCTGACGAGCACCTCTCTGTACAGCTATCCATCTGATACTTCCGAAACTTTAACGAAACAAAAGCTCAGCGCTCAACCGCAAATTTATTTCTTGCTTCGCTGAGCCTTTCGCCAAATAGGATAGCCCCTCCCGGCAGAACCTGCAAGAATTTACTCAACCGGGCAGCAATAGCCTCAGCCCAACCCGGGCCTTCCCCCAAAATTCCTTAAACGACCGAACCGCAAGCACCTGCCGGATAAGTCTGCTCGGCCGAGTATAAAACACCCGATAAGCCCGCTGTCGCATCTCCTCCAATTCCTCCTGTGTGAAGTTTTCCGTCCAGGCCGGTGGCTGAAAATCCTCGTCCGGATTCGCCGCAAATTCCCGCCAGTAGTCACGCTCAAAGATCCCTTGCTCCAGACCCATACGGTATAGCTCCGTCCCCGGAAAAGGAGTCGTCACCGCAATGTGTGCGTAGTCCGCACGACACTTGCGAATAAAATCCATCGTCATATCAATATCTTCCTGAGTCTCCGTCGGATTGCCCAGCATAAAATAAGACAGACTCGTTATCCCGTACTTCCGACACAAATCAAACGCCTCATGCGCCTGCTCGACCGTAATGCCCTTCTTAATTATCTTCAGGATTCGTGGACTGCCGCTCTCAACACCGATGTGGGCCCGCGCAACGCCCGCCTCTTTCATCGCCTTGACAACCTCCGCATCCAGAGTATTTGCCCTGGCGCGAACGTCCCATTGGACATCTAACCCGCGCTTCTTTATCTCATCTCGAATATCAAATATCCGCTCACGCCTGATTGTAAACGTATCGTCATAAAGAAAAATCTCGTGCACGCCGTGCTTCACACAATCTTCCATCTCATCCACCACGTTGCCGGCGCTTCGATACCGAAACGCCTTGCCCAGATGCGGCCGGTCACAGAAGATACACTTCATCGGACAGCCCCTGCTCGTCATCGCCGTCGTAACCGGGTTGCGCTTCGCCAACACCGACCAGTAAAGCGAACTGTCTATCAAATCCCGCGCGGGCTGTGGCAGCTCATCTAAATTCGCCTCCAGCGGCCGCGCCTCTTTAGTGCTCACCTCACCGTTGCGCATCACGGCCACACCACGCACCTTGCTTATGTCGCCGCCATCCGATAGCGCGTTTACCATCTCCGCAAACGCCCGCTCCCCCTCACCCAATACCAGCGAGTCCACCCCTTCTATCGAAAGTGTCTCCTCCGGATACAAATTCACGTGCGGCCCGCCTAAACTCACATGAGATTCAGGACACACCGACTTCGCCGTTCGTACCGTCGCAATAGCATCGATAACAGTAAACGTCATTGCCTGAATGCCTACAACGTCGGGCTGCACCTCCGCAATACGTCCCCCTATCCCCTCCTGCCCCAGACCCAATGCCGGCGCATCAAGCAGCCCAACCTCTGCATCCGTCCACGCCTTAAGACCCGCAGCAACATAAAGCAGACCCAGCGGCGGGTACATTCCCGTCTCAGTGTCCACGCTCTTCGGAACGTTCGTCCGAATCATATGTTCGTGTGGAGGACGAATCAGAAGGACCTTCATCACATACCCTCGAATAATACCTCTGTATCTACGCCCGAATGCAAAGTTCTGTTCAAACTCGCCTGTGTTGCTCCCTCCGCATCGCCGATACCTGGTCCGTCAGCAAACCTAACATAAACACAATAACCGCCGAAATCCCAAGAAACATAGCCGTCGCAGGTACGGCGAATCGGTACGTCCCGCTCACAAGGTCCTGAACGACGTTCGCGACCGTCGCAACGATTGCAAGCAGCATCAATATCCCGCTTACCGGCAGAAACACACGCAGCGGGTCAAAGAGCACCGTCAGCCTCAGCATCAACATCATTGTCTCCGGCCCGTGCTTGAGCTGCTTGACCGTGCTCGTCCCCACCCGTTTTCTCGTCTCTATCGGAATCCACTTTATCTGATGGTCGCCCTTCAGCATGGCAAACGTCGACGTCGTCGAAAATGAAAAACCCCTCGGCATCAAATGAAGATAACGTGCCAAAACCTCCCGCTTGTAAGCTCGAAGACCGGAATTGATATCAGGAATCTTCTCCTTTGCTAAATAATCACCAAACCATCTCAGAATCCTCTTGCCCGGCCGGCGATGAAAGTCAATATGTGAACCCTTCGTCCTCGCCCCTACCACCATATCATTCTCGCCAATGTGTTCCAACAGACGCCCTATATCATTCTCATCATGCTGACCGTCCGAATCAATAAAAACTACAACTTCCGCGTCCGTCGCCTCTACTCCCGTCGACAAACTCGCTCCATAGCCGCGGTTCGCCGCGTGTGTTATGACCTTGGCCCCGCGCTGCTCCGCTATCTTACCTGTCCCGTCATCCGAGCCGTCATCTACAACTACAACCTCCCACCCACTCTCCTTCGCCATCGGCATAAGCCTGTCCAGCACCTCACCAATCGCGTCCACCTCATTATACGCGGGCATAATAACACAAACTTTTTCTCTCTTGGCCACGTTTACTTGCACCAGAAACTAAGATTAATAGACTCACATCTAACCAAAACTATCGTCTCTCAGCCACCAAAACTTTATGCAAACCGCAGATAAAACTAACACCATGCCCCCCAAAAAACAAGCAAAAACACAAACCTTTACGATAACCACGAATTCCGCGCGATTTTCCCTCGCCTTTTCCTGCGAAGCTGACCATAATACGGGCGTCAGCGTCCCTTAACAAAACGATAAAACTAAAGTTGGAATCGTGACAAAACGCAGGATGGGCAGGCGTCCTGACCAATCTTGCAGAACCTAACAGAAAGGAGATTTGCTATGAGACCGTTTTACTTTGTAATAGGTTTGGTCTTGACTTGCACTCTGGGATGTGCATCCCTCGAATCTACGCACGAGGATGAGAAAGAGATTCCTCTTTCGCAGGTGCCCGCCGAGGTGGTGGAGGCCGCACAGCGAGCAGTCACGGGTATCACCCTCACGGAAGCCGAGGTCGAGCAAGAAGACGGCTGTACCGTATATGAGTTGGAGGGTACGGCAGACGGAATAGAGTATGAAATCGAAGTCACCGCCGATGGCAAGGTCCTCGAGGTCGAGCAGGAAGACCAAGACGACGAACACGACGACGACTAATCGAGACCGCATAGAACAACCAGCAGTGTAGGATAGGCAGCTTGTCTGTTTCAAGTGAAGCCAAAAGGCCCATCGTAGGTGAGTTTCACGTTAAGTGATTTTTTTGATTTTACTGTTCTAAGGAAAGGACAAACCTATGAAAGTAATTCGACAAATCGGCTCGCTGGCTTTCGTCCTCGGCCTCTTCACCTGCATTTTTGCCGGCATACCCTGGCACGTCATGGTTGCCGATGACCCGGTCATCCCCTGGTGGCTCAGAATTGCGATCTTCTGCCTTCTCGGCGGTATCCTTGTAGTCTTGGCGACGGTGGCTATCGAGCAAAGGAAATGCGTCAAGCCCGGAACAATGCCGGCTGCCGGCGAGGTTGAAGGTCAGGTTTTGCTGATGAATTCTACGGAAGTGCCCGGCCGCCAGACACGCCAGATTCTCGGCCTCGTCCAGGGCCATACCGTATTTGCCATCTGGCTCGGCAAAGACCTCTCCGCCTTAATCAGACTTGTCCTTGGCGGCGAACTGACTGAATACACGGATATGATGGGAAAGGCCCGAACGGTAGCCACTAACAGGATGCTCGCACAGGCTGCACAGATGGGCGCCGACGCGATAATCAACGTCCGCTATATGACTACCTCCGTTGTGGGAAGCGCCGCCGAACTCTTCGCCTACGGCACCGCCGTCAAGCTAAGCGAATAGCCGCCATGTGGAAGCGATTGATATTTTGAATATCGGCTATAGCAGACGCTCAATGCGCACCAAACCCCCTGCACAAATCCCTCACCTGCTCTCTCATCCGGTCCCTGAAGGCCTCATTTATCCTGTATTCACTCTCACTTAGTATCACAGCCTCCTTTAACACCGAATCCACCATCCCCGCTATTTTCTCCATCTCATGGGCGCCCATCCCCATCCTCGTCACAATCGGTGTCCCCAACCGAACGCCGCCGCCGACACCTGCCGGCCTCTTATCATACGGAAGGCCCACCATATCTACAACCATCCCACACTCCTCAAGGACCCTCTGCGCAATCACGCCGGTCAGCCCCTCCCGCGAATTCGCCACATTCACCAAAAATAAATGATTGTCCGTCCCACCCGTCAAAACATCATATCCTAAACTAGCCAGACCGCTCGCCAACCGTCGCGAGTTCTCTATGATTCGAAACTGCCGACTTTTGTATTCCTCCGAAAGTGCCTCCTTAAAGAAAACCGCCTTCGCCGCTATATGGTTCAAATAAATCGTCCCCTGCATCCCCGGAAACGTCGCCGCCTCAACATGCTCCCACAGCGGCCGTTCCTCCCCCCGCACATTTACCTTCCGGTCATATCCCTCACCCATCAATATCAAACCGCCCCTCGGTCCCCCCGGCTTATATGTACTCGTCGTTGTAAAATCCGCAAACTCAATCGGCGACCGATGTGCACCCGCCATAACTAATCCCGATATATGCGAGATGTCCGCCATAAGATATGCCCCCACGCTGTCCGCTATCTCCCTGAACTTGCCGAAATCTATCACCCTCGAATACGTGCTCGCACCGCATATAATAAGCCTTGGCCCAAACTCAACAGCCTTCTTGCCGATCGCCTCATAATCCAGCAGAAAACTCTCCTCATCTACATAGTAATTCTCCACCTCAAAAAACTTACCCGTAAACGAAACACTCGCACCATGCGAATAATGTCCGCCGTGCCCCGGCCCCAGGCTCAATATCTTATCGCCGCTTTCCAATACCGCTGTGATAACAATCTGATTCGCTGCCGTCCCCGAGTGCGGCTGTACATTCGCGTACTTCGCACCAAATGCCTCCTTCGCCCGAGAAATAGCAAGCCGCTCTATCTCATCGACAACCGCGCAGCCCCCGTGCATCCTCGCACCGGCAAAACCCTCCGCCGTCTTGTTCTGTACAACAGACCCCAGCGCCGCCAATACCGCCCGCGAGCACCGGTTCTCAGCCGCCTGTAGAATCAGTGTATTGCCAAGCCTTTCGTGCTCCCTCTCTATTAATTCATAAACCTCCCCATCCGCCTCCGACAAGGCGCCGAACAGGCCCTCGTGATAACCTGCAAAACCGCCCTTGCTCACCAGCTCGTAAACCTCTCTGTCCGATTCCTTCAGAATACCAACTTTTCCTCCGCCCTTGTCCCCGCTCGCATCCTTGCCCGACAACATCTATACCACCTTTTAATAGCTCAACTAAAAACGTTTTTGACAATCCTGACAATATCGTTATACGTCAAATACAGAAACACCATCGCAATCAGAGCCAGACCCGCATAAGATATCACCTCCTGAAGTCGGACGCTCACCGGCCTGCCCTTTATCCTCTCAACTATCAACAATACGAATACCCCGCCGTCAACAACCGGAATAGGAAGAAAATTTATAACCGCCAGATTCGCGCTGATAAACGCAAGTAGATACATAAAGCTGACAAACGAATGCTCGACAGCCTTATAACTCATCGCCGCAATACCCACCGGCCCGCTCATCGCCTCCATACTGATACTCCGGGCCAACAGTCCCTTCAACGTCACATACGTCTGAACAATAAACCATACGCTCTTCTTGCTGCCCATCACAAATGCATCGACCAACCCCTCAGCCTTGTAAAGCCTCTCCAAAGGCTTGAAAGGTACAAACTCAGCAAAAGTCGTCTTGACCGCTGCAAAATCTTCCCCACCCAAATCTAAAACAACACTCCCACCCGCTTGCTCATCCACTCGATAATCAATAGTTACACTCTGCCCCACATATCGCCCGACCTCCTTGGCCACCTCGTAAAAGTTCGACACACTAATCCCCCCGACCGCCGTTATCTCGGCGCCGCTCGGAATCGCCGCCGCCGTCCCACCCTTCACAGCTACAGTCCTGCCTACAACAGACCGCTCAAGCTCAAGACCAACCACAATACCTATAACAACACGCCCGTCATCCTTCGAACGCCTCGGAACCACCGCAACCGTAAAGCTCTCTTGCCCTCCGTCCGTATCAACACGCAATACCTCAATAGCTAACTCCTTGTCCTCATGCTCTTCGGTAACCTCACGCATCTCTTTATAAGTCGGGTTCTCAATCTCACCTATCCCGACTATAACATCGCCACTTTCAAGAGAACCTCCCTCCCCTACTATCTCCACCCGCGAAACATCCGTAATTTGCAGACGCGGCACAAGAGAATAAATATTGCCAAGGTCCGGCTCGCCCCCATCCCCTCCACTCTGAACATTCAAGGTAAGCCCAATTTCCGATTCAACTAACTCCACCTCACCTGACTCACCAACTCGCTCGCCTAAAACCGTAACCGTTGGTGCAAAAACCTCTTCCACTATCTCTACCAACTCCCAGTGCTCCAGCACGTCCCTGCCGTTGACCGATTTAATTACATCGCCGCCGCGCAGCCCCGTCCTCTTAAACAGCTCATTGGCGTCCGCCTCTGCAACCTCTGCCACCGTCAACGTCTGCGGTGACAAAATACCAAACAGCCGCAGCGGCACCCCCGCCATCTCCTCAGCCACAATCCCAAACCCCTCCACAGAACCGTCCGTGTGTCTCGCCTTCAACCGGACCTCTTCGCCCTCCTCCGACAGCGCCGCCGCTACCAATATATTCCCGAAGTCCAGATTGTCGCTCTTACCCGATATCTCAACTATCTCATCACCTGCCCTCAGACCCGCTCGCGCCGCCGGAGAACCGGGTATCACACTTCCAACTACCGCCGGCATCCGGTTTATCCCCGCAAGATAAACAATCATAAGAATACCGACCGCCGCGATTACATTGAAAATTACCCCCGCGGCTATCACCGCCATCCGGGCTGGCACCGACTTGTTCGTAAAAGATCGTGGGTCATCGCTCTTCTTGTCTGCGCCGGTGTCCTCCTGTCCCAGCATCTTCACGTACCCCGCTACAGGGATAAGGCCGATGCGATATTCCGTCTCACCCCCCTTGCCGCCCTTGCCAACCGTAAAGCTAAGCAACCCATCACCCGACTCGTTCCCTTCTTTGGGAAAAAACTTCGGCAGTATCCGAATACGCCAGCCCGCCTCCGTCCTCCGCGCTCCCAACAATACCGGCGGTATAAAAATAGAAAACACCTCCACCTTTATATCGGAAAGCTTCGCCAAAATAAAATGACCGCACTCATGAATAAATACAACCGCGCTGAACCCCATCACCGCCAGAAATATATTCCACCACATCAGAAGCCGGCCGCTGATATAATAGACTGCCACTAATAAAATGATAACCAGTAGCGCCAGCCGGGAATACTTATCTATTGAACCCTTTGTACCACCCATCAAGTAGCCTCTTTCATTGACCGAAAATTTACAACTCGAAAAAAAACTTTGAATTTTACGTTATGGTTTTACACTTTTAGCTTTCCATTTTAAACTCTCTTTAACCTCTCTTCTCGCCCATCCGTCCGCCTCCAGCAGCTCCTCAAGCGACGCGCCCGTCTGAACACTATGCCTACTCAGACAATCCTCAATCAGTTCGACTATACTGGCAAATTTAATCCTCCCGCCTAAAAACTCGCTCACCGCCGCCTCGTTTGCAGCATTAAAGACCGCCGCCGCCGTCCCGCCCGTCCTCGCCACCTCAAATCCAAGCGATATCGCCCTGAAAGTCTCCAGATTCGGCTTCTCAAACGTCAATTTACTCAACTCATCCAATCGCAGCCGCTCCGCAATCCCCGGCACCCGCGCAGGATACGTCAGCGCATACTGTATCGGAAGACACATATCCGGCGTGCCCAGCTGAGCCATCACGGACCCGTCCACAAATTCAACCAATGAATGTACTATCGTCTCAGGATGTATCAAAACTTCTATTTTTTCCACCTCCACGCCAAAAAGCCACCGCGCCTCAATCAACTCAAGTGCCTTATTCATCATCGTCGCCGAATCCACCGTAATCTTCCGCCCCATCTCCCACACCGGATGCGCAAGTGCCTGCTCCAGCGTAACATTCGCAATTTCCTCCGCGCTCATCCCCCTGAACGGCCCGCCCGACGAAGTCAATATAATCTTGCTTACCTCCTCCTTCGCCCCCGCCCGCAGGGCCTGAAACACCGCCGAATGCTCACTGTCCACCGGCAGTATCTCAGCGCCATTCTCCCTCGCCGTCGATGTCAACAGTTCCCCCGCAACAACCAACGACTCCTTGTTCGCTATCGCCAATCTCTTCCCCGCCTTTGCCGCCGCAAGTACCGATGGTAACCCCACCGCACCAACCACCGCCGTAAGAACAATATCAACCTCCTCAAGCTCCGCTATCTCCGTCAGGCTCTCCGCCCCTGACAGTACCTCCACTCCCAAATCACTGACCAATTCCCTAAGCTGCCCAACATATTTCGCGTTCGTTATCGCAACATATTTAGGTTTATATCGCCTCACCTGCTCCGCCAACAGTTCCACACTGCTGTGCGCACTAAGCGCAAAAACCTCATATCCCTCCCCTAAGGAATCTATTACCCTAAGCGCATTCTTACCTATCGAACCCGTAGAACCAAATATCGCAACTCGCCGCAACATAACCATATCCTACGCCCAAAAACCCCCCAAGTCAAGATACCACCCACCGCCGCACCCACCAACCCTCGCCAGACAGTAAAACACATTTTCTGTCCTCTTGTCGCCCTCTTGGCCGAATAAACATAACAGAACCTAACTAAATTGGAGCAAGTATAAAACCGTAAAGGCCAGCAAAACCGAAATATGAGAGCGTCTCTGCCTATAATTATTATTCCCCTTTGCTTTTCAGGTATTTTTTGCGACATGACATGCTGAACCTGTCGGGAAGTTGTTGACAACGAGATGAAATCTTGGTATTGCAGGCCTTGAATTGTACAGGAATGCTTCAAAAACAGTGTCAAAGCGTACAGGAGCACCGTTTATGAAGTTAAATGGGCAATCCCGAATAGATACACTATGGCCGCAGTTCATACACAATTTCTCGATTTCCCCGGACGCCCGGCCTCTTGTGCCCCGAGAGCCCGTTGACGTGGAACGAAAGGGCCTTTGGAAATCTTTTAATATCGAGGGATTTTCAAGGCAGGCACGCGATGCGTTTTGTATAATGCGCCGTTGAAGCCGGCGAAACGCGTCGGAATTCGCTAAAGAGAAAGGGCGTGATCCTTGCGGCCATTTTGGCGCATTGGGCGCCACAAGTGCCATTATGAGAATATTGCTTGTTAATCCCGAAGTGCCGGTTACTTTTTGGAGTTTCAAGAATGCCTTGAAATTCATCTCCAAGAGGGCAATTCTTCCGCCTTTGGGATTGCTGACCGTCGCGGCGATGCTGCCCAAGAGCTGGGAGAAGAAGCTCATCGATATGACGACGACGAAATTGCGGGATCGCGACATTCGCCGGGCGGACTATGTGTTCCTCACGGCAATGGCCATCCAGAAAGATTCGGCCCGTCGGGTAATAGACCGCTGCAAGAAGCTTGGCGTAAAAGTCGTTGCGGGCGGCCCTTTGTTCACGGCCATGCCGGAATACTTTCTGGATGTGGACCATCTTGTCCTCAATGAAGCCGAGGTCACTCTGCCCGTATTCCTGGAGGAGCTCGAGTCCGGCTGTGCCGGGCCCTATTACCGTTCGCGAGAACACGCCGACGTGAGCAAGACGCCGATTCCACTCTGGGAGCTTGCCTCGCTTAAGAAATACGCGCTGATGCCCATTCAATACTCGCGCGGGTGCCCGTTCAACTGCGATTTCTGCGATGTCACAACGCTGTTCGGGCACAAGATGCGGACGAAAACAAAGGAGCAGGTGCTCGCGGAACTCCAGACCCTGTATTCGATGGGCTGGCGGGGCCAGGTCTTCGCCGTTGACGACAACTTCATCGCAAACAAGCAGAAACTAAAGACAGACATCCTGCCCGCCATCATCGGCTGGATGAAGGAGAGGAAGTATCCGTTCTCCTTTAACACGCAGGCGTCCATAAACCTTGCCGACGATGAGGAGCTCATGCGCCTGATGGTTGAGGCCGGTTTTGATTGCGTGTTCGTCGGGATTGAGACGCCGAGTCCGGAAGGCCTGGCCGAGTGCAACAAGGTCCAGAACGAAGGCCGTGACCTGGTCGCCTGTGTCAGGAAGATCCAGACATTCGGTATGCAGGTCCAGGCGGGCTTCATTCTCGGCTTCGACAGCGACAAGCCGGCCATCTTCGAGAGCCTCATCAGTTTCATTCAGCAAAGTGGAATCGTTACCGCCATGGTCGGATTGTTGAACGCCCCGCGCGGGACAAAGCTTTACCGTCGCATGGTCAGCGAGCACAGGTTGCTGACGCACGTCACCGGCGACAACACGGATTTCTCAATCAACTTCATACCGAAGATGAACCTCCAGGACCTTCTCAAGGGTTATCAAAAGGTCGTCAAGACAATCTATTCAAACAAGTACTACTACGAGCGCATCCTGACATTCCTCAGAAATTACAAGCCTCTCTGCAAAACCAGAGTCAGATTCACCTGCAGCGACATCAAGGCATTCCTAAAGTCGGTATGGCTGCTGGGAATAGTAGGCAAAGGCAGGTTCTACTACTGGAAGCTTATCTTCTGGTCGCTGCGAAACCCTCGCTACTTCCATCTGGCCGTCACGCTGGCCATCTACGGGTTCCATTACCGCAGGATATTCGACAGCTACGCCAAAGCGGCCTTAGCCTGAGCGAATCCACAAGACACCACCCACCGCCTCCTCATCTGACAATTCCCACAACTTTTTTATTTTGCAGCCCCCTCTGCCCCATATTACAATATTTCTCGATACATAATCCCCAGCGCTATTAAAAGGGAGCTTATTATGGACAAGCCCGAAAACAAGCCTGAAACCAAAATGGCGTGGATCTTGAAGATGTTGAGACGTTACCTTATTTTGCTCACTTCGACAGTATGCATACTATGTGCGTTGCTCGCATTACTTATCCTGTTGTTATTATATGTCACATATCCGAGAGAGCCTAAGATTTCTCTTGAAAGCGTCAACCTTCGTCTGCTGGTAAACGCAATTAACACATATCGTATAGATCATAGCAAGCTGCCCTTGGAAAGTCACTTCAAAGAATCTATGGAACAGTACCTGACAGACACGAGTATACTATCGCAGGTCAGATATTTTTGTGAGCCGAACAGTTTTGTTCTTATAGTTCCAGGAGCAAATAAGAAATTTGATACACCGGAAGGCTACAACAGCCTTAAGGCCTTCAAAACGCAAACCGACGATACAATAATATTTTGGCCGCTACCGAAGGGACACGACTAGCAAAAAATTAGTGCCCCCCCAATCAATACCTGTAGGTCCTCCCCGGCCGCCGCCTTCGCGTCCTGTCTCTCAGGCTTTGTCCTAACTTTTCCTCCGCCGCCATCCGCCCGCTGAACTTCCGCCAAGCCGCCATCGACCGCGCCAGATTCTCCCGCACGTCCCCCTTTATCCCCCACCCCTGCAAGCCAACCGGCCCGTCATAGCCGAGCCCCTTGAGCGTGCTCAGCAATTTATACACATCAAACTCCCCACTATCCAACGTCTCAATCGACCCCGTCTTCGACGACCCGTTAATCGTTACCGTAAACAGATACGGCCGCAGCCGCCCCAGCTGCTCATCAATCCCCTCTTCCCCTTCAATCAGCAGCCGATGAACCAGATTGAAGCTAAGCCCCACATTCCCCTTACCGACCTTCTCCACCACCCGAAGCGCATCATCATGCCGCTCTAACCACTCATTTACATGCGGATATAGCGCAACCCTCACCCCGGCCTCCTCGCCCATGTCCGCCACCTCCCGAATAATCTCAACCGCCCGCTCGTCCCCCTCCGGCGACGACTTCTCATACTCTTTACTCATAATATGCAGCCACACCATCGCATCCCGCCCCCGCAGCTGTTCTATCGCCTCCGGCAGACTCTCCTCATATCTCGCCTTCCCTTTATCTAACCACACCCCAACATACAACGGCCATATCTTCAAGCCGTTCCTGTCTAATTCCCGCAGCATCTCCCGCAAATCATAATCCCCCCGCTTCGGGTTCCCCTCCCAGTACGCTATCCCCGCATACCCCAATTCCTTGACCATCTCTGCCTGCGCCTTCGCCGTCTTGTGGTCCGCGTCTATCGTCCCCGTATCCATCGCAAAGAATTCATTCGCTAATCCCTCCCGCGCAGGAGCCCCGCACGATGCCAAAAACATACACGACCCCAATACCAAACCAGCGCATATAACTCGTTTCCACCGCTTCATATTCCGTCCCTTTCCTTTTCTGTTAAGATTTACCAACTAAACCCTCGCTGGGAAAATCCCTCGAAGGTATTCCAGGTTCTTCGCAAACTTCGCCTCTTCCTCCGCGGAGATAATCTCCTTCGGCTCCCACTTATTACTCTCCAAAACTATCCACCCTCGATAACCAATCTCGTCAATCGCCTCCCGCACCCGCTGAAAATCTATGTCACCCTTCCCGAACAGCTCATTGCCATAGTCCTTCGCGTGAAACTCGCAGATATTCTTCCCAAGACTGCGTATCTCCTTATAAATATCATACCCCTTCTTCTTCGAATTCCCCACATCATAGTAAACCTGCACCGCCGAACTGCCCACTCGGTCGATAATCTCCATATTCTGCTCGGCGCTCATCCACGACTCAAGCCCGAGCACCACGCCTGCCCTCTCCGCCTGTATCGAAACAAGTGCCAGCTTCCGCGCGACAATCAGCCTGCCCTCCTTATCATCCGACAAGTCTCTCTCGCCGAAGAACGGTATCAAAATTATGCCAACACCCATCTCCTCGCTCACATCGATGCCTTCCTTTATCCACTTCAGCCAGCGAGGGTCGCTCTTATAAGGTGCCCACCCCAATGCAACCATCCCGAACGATGCAATCTCAATCTTCTGCTTCTTCGCCTCCCTCATATACTTCTTTTGCAGGCAGAGTTTATGAAGCACCGGCAAATCATCCTCCTCCATCCCAAAATCCACCTGTACCCCGTCCGCCCCCATTCGCTTCGCCACCGCAAACGCCTCCGGCTGTGCTATCCGCCCTAAACTCCAGTCACATATCCCTATCTTAAAACCCTTATGACAGACCTTCTTCTTGGCCCCGCACATAGGCGAACTCGCACACCCGCCACCAATCGCTAATCCCGCAACAGCGCCAATCCCACCCAACAACACTTCCCGACGACTTACTCTCGAACTACTCATTCCGATACCTCCATCACTACTCTAAATCCCGTTTGCCTCAACTGATACGACTCCGGCACGCTGCTCCTCGCCGCGCACCGGCACGCCCGTGCAAAATGACTCCACGACCCGCCTCGTACAACCCGATACGTCCCCTCCCCCGGCCCGTTTGGGTCAACAGCCAAATCCTCCGGATATTCCGCACCGTATCTGTCACTGCACCATTCCGCCACGTTCCCGTGCATATCACTCAATCCCCAACCATTCGTCTCCTTCGTTCCGACCGGATGACTCGTCTCTTCACTGTTCTCCGCGTACCATCCCATCTCATCGATCTTCCCCGTCCCTCCAAACGCGCCCGTCGCTCCCGCCCTGCACGCATATTCCCACTCCGCTTCCGTCGGCAATCGATAAATCTTACCTTCCTCCTTTGAAAGCTTCTTACAGAATGCAACCGCCTCCCTCCACGATATCTTCTCAACCGGCAAATCCGCACCCTTGAAATTCGACCGGTTATAACCCATCACCGCCTCCCACTGTCCCTGCGTCACCTCCGTAACACCAATCCAAAACCCCCGCGTCAGCTTAACGCGGTGCCGCAGCTCATCCTCCGCCCGTCCCTTCTCGTCAATAGGACTTCCCATCTCAAATTCCCCCGCCGGTATATACGCTAACTTTATCCCAGCCGAGTTGACAACCACGTTCCCCGGCTCGGTATTCGGCTCAGACCCGCAGCCCACACTCAGGCTCAATAAAAATACTCCCGCGGCCAGCAGGACTTCTCGCAACAGCCTCACGATTAACTCCTTACGCCTTCAAATCCTTCAGAAAATCTACTTCAAACTTCTCGCCCTTTTTCATCATCTCCTCCCACGTCATCTCACGCCCCTCGTAGGCTGCACTCCGACCCAGAATGGAAATAAGCGTACTTCTAACGCTTTCACCGACCGTCGTATTCGCATATCTGCCCTTCGTGATGTTGTCATAAAAGTCCGCGATGTTCTTCTTCACTCCTCCCCAGTAAATCTCGCTCGTCATCCCGCCTTTGTAAGGCGTCTGGCCCCGAATCGATACCTCCGCGCCGTAATGCGTATCAATCGCGCCTTTCGTACCGAACATCGTGCAGTCAATCCCTCCGAAGTCGTCCGTCCCCCCCTGCTTGCAGTGAAATGTCAGCAAAACACCCTTCGAAAATTCATACACCACCGTAAAGTAATCCCAGCACGTACCTATCTTCCGGCTCTTGAGCCCGCCCGCCCCGTAAGCGCTGCTCGCGTCCTCTTCAAGTATCCACGAGGCAACGTCTACCGCGTGAATCGCCTGCTCCGTAATAATATCACCCGAAAGCTCCCTGTTCAGCCCCCACGCCCGCAGCCGTGCCTCCGGGTCGTTGCGCTTCTCTAAAATCTTCCCAATAGGGTTCCACGTAAGCCACGTTGGCCCCGTTACAAAGTTCGCCTCACCGTACATAAGATTACCGATGTCACCGTAATGGACACGCTTGACCGCCTCACGATAAAATTTGTTCACTCGCGTCTGGAAATCTACCAACAGACACAGGTTCTTGACCCTCGCCTTCCTCCCGCTTTCTGCAATCAGATTACAGCCCCAGACATCTATCGCGGCCGGCTTCGCAAGATAAACGTGCACCCCCGCGTCAATCGCCGCCGCCGCCTGCTCCGGATGAAAATAAGGTGTGCTCTCTACGGCCACCGCGTCCACCCCCGCCTCCAACAGCCTCTTGTATCCCGACAGCCCCGTAAACCGCCTGCCGGACTCTAACCCGAACTTCTCACCAAATTCGTCCACCCTGTCCTGAAAATAATCCGCCGCCGCCACAATCTCATACCCCCCGTGCCCGACAAACCTGTTTCCTATGTCCTTGCCGCGCATCCCGCACCCAATCATCCCTAATCTTATCTTCGAGTTCGCCTCCGTACCAAACGCAACCTCCGGCTTCACTGCCGCAAACGAAAACGCCGCCGCTCCCGCCCCCGCAATAAACCCTCTCCGGCTGATTCTCTCCCCGCCTTCACCCGCAACCGAATTATTTGCTTTTACTGACATTGCCCTGTTCTCCTTGCATTACTAAGCCCTTAACAATACCGCCCAACGATGACCACAAGCGGCAAACTATCAAGGATACACCCCAATCCATCCCAAATCAAGCCCTATCAAGCCGTAAAGAGATTGGTAGAAAAAGAAGTGAAATCAGGAAATGCCCAAACGTGCCGGGTGCTCCGCCATCCCAATCACTGCCCCGCCACCCTCAGCAGCGTCAAAACAACCAACAAACAAACTAACAGCAGTGCCGCCCTCAATATGCGCAGTCGCTGAGTCTTCGGCTCCACAAGCTCCCACACAAAAGCCCACACTGCAATGACTATCCATAATCGCAAAACAACCAACAAAATGTTACTCAACACAACTCCATATTACCTATTTTAACATCAGCTGTCAAGGACAAAATGCCCCAACTTAACAACCCGGCCGTCTCCGGGCCCCCTCATATACGCTGCCCGGCGGCACTTGGCCGTGACATTTATCAAAAAAAATACGCCCTTATCCGCCACGAACGCCCTTTTCGCATAAACATTAAAGTAATTTAAACAAATCTACCGAATAAAATTTTCAGACGTTTAGATGTCTCCAATTCTTTATTACTCAATTGTAGGAGTCTTAATGATGCGTACTCTGGAAGAAGTCAAAAAATGGCTTAGTGAGATTACCGAAATCTTCCTCCTGTTGATTGCCGTGGGGATTGCCGCTGATATCCTCTTCGGCGGAAAGGTCGCCTTCTTTGGTGCCATCGTCGCCAATCTCACCTCGCTGATTAACAGTCTCGGCGAAAACGGAATGGTCGGCCTGATTGCCCTCGGCATCATCGTCTACCTCTTCCAAAGAAAAAGAGTCACCGCCTAAAGCACTACTACTCTGCCATCAGCACAATTAAAAACACCCGTTCGCTTCCGGCTGACAAAGCGGCGCCGACCCTCTCGGCGCCGCTTACTGATTACTCCCGACAAACCACCCCCTCTCTCTGCGACCGCGCTTTAATACTGCTCCACCTCGGTGTCGAACTGCTCCCCCTGTCATCCCGAGCGCAGCGAAGCCGAGGGATCTGGCCACCGCAAAAAATTAACCTCCCGAAACTCGCAACCCGCAACTTTACCCCTGAGATGATTCCATCTATCTCACCGGGGCCAAAACCCAAACCTGCCAAAACTTGCTGTTAAGAAACCTTTCAAAAAACACCTTTTAACAGCTCATTTGTTAGATGTCGCACAAAATTACGGCCGGAAAATGAGCAAATCTTATCTCTGCTGTGACGTTTTTTGCCCTTATTGCTTCTTCCAATTAGCTCTGCGGCCTGCCTGGCGAGATTTTGAATTTTACTAAACGCGGAGAACACAGACATCGCGGAGATTTCACTTGGCAATTGCACTTTCCATCTGTTACCTTGCTTGCACGCCTGTGATGTTCTTTGCCAGTCGCTCTACATAATGGGAGGATGGTGGTCGTTCTTTTTACCGGTTTTTATTTGCACAAGCAATGCGGAAAGGAGTATGACCATGTCAAGGGCAAGCCAATTATCATCAATAGTTGTGTCCACAGTTTTCTTGTCTGCTTTATGTTCCGGCGCGACAATTACTCTCGATCACGATGCGCCGGGACCTCACAACGGCTCGACCTGGGCCGGTGCTTACAACTACCTTCAACAGGCCCTCGATGCTGCTGGACCGGGCGATGAGATATGGGTGGCTCAGGGAACCTACACGCCCGCCAATGCCGGAGGCGGTCGAACCGCTACGTTCCAGCTTAAGAACGGTGTAGCTGTTAAGGGTGGCTACGCCGGCTTCGGTGAACCAGACCCTAACGCTCGGGACGTCGACGTGTATCAGACCATCCTGAGCGGTGATTTGAATGGCGATGATGGTCCCAACTTCGCTGACAACGGCGAAAACAGCTACCATGTCGTCACCGGCAGCGGGACTGACGAAACCGCGGTCCTCGACGGCTTCACTATCACCGGTGGCAATGCCAACGGCTCCGAACCGCACAACCGCGGCGGAGGAATGTACAACTTCTCCGCAAGCCCTGCAATAACCAACTGCACGTTCAGCGAAAACTTCGCATCGGCTATGGGTGGGGGAATGTTCAATTACCAAAGCTCCCCGACGATAACCGACTCCTTGTTCATTGAAAATACCTCCGATGACGATGGCGGCGGAATCCGCAATTACCTCAACAGTCACGCCATAATAACAAACTGTGATTTCATCTCCAACACCGCCTTTGAGGAAGGAGGCGGCCTGAACAACCGCAAGAACAGTAACGCCATAGTCACTAACTGCACCTTCATCGGTAACACCGCCGGTGCCGGCGGAGGGATGGAAAACCACGTCGGCAAAGCCCAAGTCACAGGCGCCCCACTAATCACTAATTGCACCTTTATCGGCAACACCGCAAGTGCCGGCGGAGGAATGCGCAACAATGACGCCAACCCGATAGTGACCAACTGTATCTTCATCGGCAACGTCGGCAGCGGAATGAACAACCGCAACAACAGCCCAACAGTGACCAACTGTATTCTATGGGCCAACACAGTGGGCTCCTTTGACGGTTCAGGCAGCCCGGCCGTGACCTTCAGTAACGTCGAAGGCGGCTTCACTGGCGCAGGCAACATCAACGCCAACCCGCTTTTTGTCCAGTTGGGCTATTGGAACGCGAACGGCATCTGGGTCGAGGGCGACTATCATCTGCTTCCGGACTCACCGTGCATTGATACCGGTGACCCTGCGTATGTTTCGCAACCTGATGAAACTGACCTTGACGGCGGCCCTCGTGTAATAAATGGTATAGTTGACATGGGTGCGTGTGAGTACGCCGGTAGCGCCGAGCCTGACATCGACCCGCCGCTGCCGGACCCGATGACGTGGGGGACACTGCCGTACGCGACCGGCCCCGCTTCCATCGCAATGGCTGCAGCCGTCGCTTCCGATGCCAGCGGAGTGGAATACTACTTCGCCTGTATCGCCGGTGGTGGTTATGACAGCGGTTGGCAGAATAGTCCCTTCTATGAGGATACCGGTCTGCAGCCGGATACGCAGCACACCTATTCTGTGCAGGCCCGCGACAAGTCCGCCAATCACAACGTTACTGGCTGGTCCACCTCAGAATCCGCCATTACCGACCCTGAGGACACAACCGCGCCGACGCCGGACCCAATGACTTGGGCGACTCCGCCGTATCCAACCGCAGACAGCTCCATCTCGATGACGGCCACAACCGCTTCTGATTCCGCCGGTGTAGAATACTTCTTCGACGAGATCTCCGGCAATCCCGGCGGTTCCGACAGTGGCTGGCAGGACAGTCCTGCATATGAGGATACAGGTCTCAGTCCCGATACACAGTACACATATTTAGTCACGGCCCGCGACAAGTCCCCCAACTACAACGAAACCGCCTACTCCACGGCCGAATCGGCGACGACCTGGCCCGGCTGCGGTGCCGCTACCATGCATGTCGGGTCCATTGTTTGTGACACCCTTCGCGGCAGCCGCGGTATGAAATACGGCCGCGTCACCGTCACTATCTACGACAACTGCGGTGACCTTGTTTCGGGTGCCGGCGTTACCGGTACTTTCACTGGTGACTTCAGTGAGCAGCTTTCCGGGACCACCAACAGCAGTGGCGTAGCGGTAATCACTACCACGACGCAGGTCAAGAAGCCTTCATTCGCATTCTGCGCCGATGATGTGGCTTATCTAACCTTGGCGTACGACGCCGGCGACAACGTCGAGTCCTGCGATAGCAACTAACGTTGGCATCTCAACGCCCCGAAAAAGCAATTAATTCATTCTGCAAAACGACCCGACGCCACTATGGGCCGTATTTAAACAATTTCATAATACCTAACCCCAAAACCACAAAACTCCCAAACGTCCTATACGCTACACGCTGCCTGCAGCCCGCTGTTCGTTTTCACGCCATACGCTACCCCAAAGAACAAATTATGTCAAACCTCAAAACCCACAATTTGAAATCTGAAATGTGAAATCTGAAATCCCCTTTACAACGGCGTGGAAATCTTCTCCCGCCGCTTATTCCTCGCCCTGAACTTTCGCGGAGTCATCCCCACCAAATCCTTAAATGTCCGCGTAAAATAGCTCTGATTATTATACCCAACCTGAAAACATATCTCCGTGCAGTTCTGCTCCGTGCCTAACAGTAGCTGCTTCGCCCGCTCAATCCGAACGCTCGTCAGATAATCTATCAGAGTAATCCCCATCTGCTCCTTGAATATATGTGCCAGCCCGAAACGCTCAGGTACGATGCCTTCGCAATATCCGCGAGCGTTATCGGCTTGTCATAATTCGCGTCAATATAATTTATCGTCGGCCGAATCTGCGTCACCTTCCTCGCGTCCTGATGCGAATATACCATCTCGATAAATTCATCCAGCGCCGTACTTATCCACGCACACAAATCCTCCTGGTTGTCTATCCCCGTCACCTTGTTAACATACGTCAGGTTCTTCTCAAGTATAACGTCAATATCCACCCCGCCTTCCACCGCCGCCCTGCTTAATATACTCAGCAATTCCAGCAGCCGCGCCTTAAGAACTCCCAAATCACCCGGACTATGAAACAGTATCGTCCCCAATATCGAATTCAATATCTCCTTCGCCCCCGTCCTGTCGCCAATCTTCACCTTCCCCAACAGCTCCCGCTCGCTCTCCAATGGATACTGCCACTCCGCCCCTAACTTCTTGCTCTCCTGTATGAACTCACCAATCTGAGACTGCTGCTCCGCCCTCTGACGACGCCAGCGTATCACGCGCGGGTCAAACCCGCCCACCTCATACAGTAAATCAAACAAAAACTCCGCCGCCCTGTGGATTCTTCGCCCGGGTATAACCGCCAACTTCCCAACCGCCGCCGCTAATTTCCTCTTCTCTATCCTAATCCCTTTCAAGCGCTTCTCGATATCCGCAACCAACAGCTCCGTCGCCGGCTCCCACAGACACTTGCCGAAAAACATCCCCCCCAGAGCCCTGTCCTTGTCCATCACCGGCACGCAAACCAGAACTATCCCCGCATGGCATATCGTCATATAAGACTGCCCCGTCTCTATCGCAATCTTGACGCTCCGCCGACGCTCCTTATTACACCCCCTGAGCCCCGTCCGGCTGCTCCTAACAACCTCGCAGAACTCCGGATAACAGTCCCCGCTGCACAGCTCCTTTATCACCTTCCCCTCATTATCCGTCGTCTCTAATCCCAATTGAAAGTGCCTGCGGAACACCCCCTCTATCCGCTCAAACTTCTCTCGACCCAACGATTTCATCAGTACCTACTCTTCACCTATTCACACCAAAACACCATTAACTAAGGCCTCCCCAACCTTCATAGCAAGATAATGCTATTATACCAGCTTAGCAAGATAATGACAAAACAAATCCCCCCGTCCCTTGACTAAAGCCCCTCCTTGGTCATCCTGAGCGCAGCGCAGCGGAGTCGAAGGATCTGGCCAACGAATACTCTTAATCCGCAAATACCTTGACTAAGACCCCCTTCCCACCATAATAAATCCGTGTCTAATGAGGAACCAACATCGAAACCGAAACCAAAATTCGCTCTAAAAATAATCACCCGCGGCGCCTGTATCCGCCTCGCCGTCGCCGCCGCAATCCTCGCAGCAATATACCTTTGGGCGTACGCCACTATGATTAAAATGCCCGGCAAATCCTACTCAGACCCCCTTCCCCCGCTCACCGACGACCAAATCACACTCCGCGCTGAACTCCGCCGCCACATCGACGCCCTCGCAGGCAAAATCGGCGACAAAAACACCCTAAACTATATAAACCTCTCCGCCGCCGCCGACTACATCGAATCCGCCCTCACCGACGCCGGCCACACCCCCCGCCGACAAAACTTCACCGCCGATGCCAAAACCTGCTCCAACATCGAAGTCCAAATCACCGGCTCCACCCACCCCGATGAGATTGTCGTCATCGGCTCACACTACGACTCCGTCTATGGCTCGCCCGGCGCAAACGACAACTGCTCCGCCGTCGCCGCAAACCTCGCACTCGCCCGCCGCTTCAAAGACACCAGGCCCGACCGCACCCTCCGCTTCCTCTTCTTCGCAAACGAGGAAATGCCCTTCTTCCAGACCGACCAAATGGGCTCCCGCGTCTACGCAAAATCCTGCCGCGACAAAAACGAAAACATCGTCGCCATGCTAAGCATCGAAACCATCGGCTACTACACCGACTCCCCCAACTCCCAGAAGTACCCCTTCCCCTCACAGGGCGGCGCCATCCCCGAATTCATCCCCGGCATAAACTGGTCAGACCACGACTCCTTCTGGCAATACAACTACCCCGCCATAATGGTCACGGACACCGCCCCCTATCGTTATCCCTACTACCATTCACCGGATGATACTATTGATAAGATATGTTTCGACCACCTCACCCGCGTTACCTCCGGCCTGCAATCCGTTATCTACGACCTCGCCACCTCCAATTAATCACCTACTCAATCATCCATTATCACTGCAAACGCCTCATCCTGAGAATCAACCCACCAAGCCCGACCAGCAATACCGTCGCCGGCTCCGGCACGGGTGTGACTGTAAGGTTATCCATCTCGATTTCGCCAAAGCACCTGTTACTGAAACGCAGCGTCGTAACCGGCGAATCGAAGTAAATCGTCCCCGAGTTGTCCGACCCCCAGCAACGCCAACCCTCCCTCAATATCTCCTCACCGTCGGCATACACATAAAACGAACTGAACACCACCCCCAAATCAAACGACACCGACGTAATCGGCGCCTCCTCAAACGACATCGAAAAACCCGACGGCCCGCACAACCCCCACGCTCGCACGTAGTTGTCGTCTCCAAGCGGCCCGCTAATCCACCCTCCCAACAGCGCATCGCGTACCGTCCCCCCCACCACCGTTATATCCGAACCGTACACGCCCTCCATATACGCCTCAATCTCGCCCGACCCCCCGTAAACCGGAGCGTCCTCAAAGTCAAATACAATGACCCCGGCCGCGTCCTCCGCAAAAATTACCCCCAAAACCAACATAACTATCCAACTGATTCTCCTGACTGCTCCCATTGCTGTTCCTCCTTGCATACGGGATAACTCCACCTAACTATCTTCTCTTAACTTTCCTGCATTAGGCGCCCAAAAACGCCCGTTTCGGTGAGTTATCTCCGCCCCATACGGCAAATAACAATCGAAGCGAAACTATTGATTGGAAAAGCAAGACTGCTTTTCGAGGATGAGTTCGGTCAGCCCCCAAACTCGCGAGGCATTATACCCACAACCGCCCCCTTTGTCAAGCCCTTTTTTCCAGTTTTCCCAAATTTATTTCCGGCCCCCCCACCTTCATTATTTCTCCCTTCAGATTTTCCTTGACATTCCTCCCCGCCTCAGAGATAACAACTGCGCCAGAGACCATCAGGGGCATCTCTGCCTTTAATCAATCTCTTGACAACGGCCCCGAGCTAATACAGAAGGTTAAGGATAGCCGATAACAACAAAAACAAGGATGCTAACCAAAACATGAGACTGACCCGCATAAATGCTTTGCTCCTGCCGGCAGCTCTGATCGTCCTGGCCGTTACCGGTTGCAGCCTCCGCCGAAATCCCGTCCCACTCTCCCGAATAACCGACGCCGGAATCGCCGGCATGCCAGACATCCGCTCCTGGGATATCGACTACCAGCCCAGCTTCACCCTACAGTCCCTTCATTGTTCAGAGTGCAGCTTCCTCGCTATTTCGGGCGGCGGTGTCAACGGAACATTCGGCGCCGGCTTCCTCTGCGGCTGGACCCAGGCCGGCAACCGCCCCAATTTCAAACTCGTCACCGGCATCAGCACCGGCGCCCTCATCGCCCCCTTCGTCTTTCTCGGACCCGAGTACGACCACACCTTAAAGCACCTCTCAACCGCCATCGCCACCAAGGACGTATTGGGTATTCAGGGCATCCTGGGCGTATTCCCCTGGCCCTGGTCGGAATCATTTGCCGAGGCCGCCCCCTCAGAGCGCCTCATTGAGCAGTACGTAGACGAGCATCTGCTAAAGGCCATCGCCGCAGAACACGCCGAAGGCAGACGCCTGTACATAGGCACCACAAATCTCGATGCCGAGCGTTTTGTCGCCTGGGACATGGGCGCCATCGCCGCCAGCGGCCATCCCGATGCCCTGAACATGTTCCGCAAAGTAATGCTCGCCTCCGGCTCGATTCCCGGAGCCTTCCCGCCCGTTTATTTTGACGTCGAAATCGATGGAAAGACCTACGACGAGATGCACGTCGATGGCGGCGCAATGACACAGGTATTCGGCTACGGTTCCTTGCCGGTCTCCGAAGAGCTTATGGCGCAGATGTTGACCTCGGAAAACGCCTATACCCTCTACGTCATAGCAAACGGCAAACTGGCCACCAGGCCCCGCCAGGTCCCACGCAATACACTAAAAATCATCAGACATTCCTTTTCCACACTCATGAAGACCCACTCCTGGGGCGACCTTTACCGCCTCTACAGTGTCGCCGAACGCGGCAACGTCGATTTCAACTATGTGAGCATCCCCGATGATTACGTCGTCGCCGGCGAGCAGACCCTCGGCCCCGATGAACTCAACCGCCTCTTCAACGTAGGCTTCGAGATGGGAAAGGCCGGCCAATGGCGCAAAGGCCCGCCCGAACTCACCGTCATAAACCACCACTAATCATTTTGTAGCAACACAGAACTGTAACTGCTTATTCAATACTTTCACCTCTAATTCATTCAAACGCCCCTCGCCAAGTTCTCCGTCATAATGAACAGAAAAGGCCGTCTTTGAACGGATACGCAGACAATCCGTCCTGAACGTCTCTGCCTCCCTCAAAAACGTATGAGTTCCTTTAACGGCCCTCGGTATACTTAATACCCCTTTTACCCTCCCGATTTTTCTAATTACACACACATCCAAAAGACCGTCATCTATCTCCGCTTCCGGCGTAAGTGCAAAAAACCCCCCGTGAAACCTCCCATTGCCTACGGCTATCCCTAAAACTTCACCCGAAAATCCAAAATCGCTGGCCTCTACTTCCACATCGAAGGCCCGACATTCAACAAGAGCTGCCAGCGCACCAACTAAGTACCCCGGCCGCCCCGTAATCTCTCTTAATCTGTTACATATACCCACCGCGCGGGCCGCTGCCCCGATGCCTAAATTATTGACGAAGTATCTATTATTTGCGAAGCCGACATCCACCGATTTTATATGACCGCCTGACATTGACGAGATTCCGTCCTCAACACTCCTAATCCCTAACATCTTCGCAAAATCATTCCCCCTCCCCGCCGGGATTATACCTAAGACAATCCCTTTCGCCTCCACGCCGTTTACCACTTCGTTTATAGTCCCGTCGCCCCCCACAACAAAAATCCTCTCCACCCCCTCTTCCCGCGCCTTCTTCGCCAACTCCCCGGCCGCTTGCTCCCCCGTCACTACAAAATCATATTCTATCCCGCAATCTTCAATCCTTTTCTTTATCTCTTTCCAGACCTTCAGGCCCTTCGCGCTATACCGATTAACGATTATCCTTACCACTGCCGCATTCTATCATTCCCTCCTCGCCTTGTCATCCCGCACCTACCTTGTCATTCCGCACTTACCTTGTCATTCCGCACTTGATGCGGAATCTCTTTCTGTCATTCTCGCGAAAGCGGGAATCCACTCCAACTCAAAACTAAAAACTAATCATGCCCCCAACCCCTAATATTCCCCCTTCGATGTTCAACGTTCGACGTTCGACCCAGCCTCGCCCCTCGCCCCCAATTTCTTCTCCCGTCCCGGCTGTTTACCCCGTGAGATGACGCAGTCTATCTAACTGGGGCCTCAACTGACAAATCATTCACTATCCCCGCCGGCCACAAGTACGCCCATCTCGCATATACCCCCTGACTTTCCCTTCAGTATCTTATTTTCTTTTTTTCAAATACTCTTTTTCCTCTTGTTGATGCCGCTTTACCCAACCAGCCAACATCATCAACAGTATTGTCTGTGGTCGAATTCTCATATCGCTCTCTCAAGTCTTTAACAAAAAGCCGTCCTCTCCATTCATAATTCCCTGTCCTCGATTGCTGCCCACTTGCTCTTCTGTCGGGGAACCACTTTTTCCCTTCTCCTGCTCACCTGCTCCACTGCTCTACTTTCTCCGCTTCGGTGGCTTCCTACATCCTGCCTTCTATATCCTTTAATTCTTCATCCCTCCTGTGATACCCGCATTCCTCTATTAATGCCTTCGCCTCTTCATAATGTCCCTTCGCATCCCCTTTCCTTCCTTCGTTCAGACAAACTCTCGCGCTCTCTAAATGATAATCTGCCAGATGCAGTTTCATCTCCCCCCGTTCCGCTATCTCCCGCACCTCTTCCAAATCCCCCCGCGCCCTTTCCCAGCTTCGCTGGAATCTGTAATACCCCGCCCGCGAAAGCAGCCCCCGTGGGATATGATGTTGTGTCCCTGCCTTTCGCAACCCGTCCACCGCCTCATCTAACCACCGTTTCGCCTCCTTTAAACACTTTTCCGCCCCTTTTCCTTCTAACTTCCCAATTCTCAATTCGGTTAACTCCGCCTTTCCAAGCGACAGCTTATCTAGTGCTATATCTAAGAGTACCTTATTCTTTTGCGAATACTCTTTCAACGAATACTGACCTCTTTCTTCCACTTGGCTTAATTGGCCTTGTTCTAAGAGCAAATCGCAGAACCAGAAACCTTCTACAGAAAACGTAAATCTAAGTTGGGGGTAAAATTGCTTCAGTAGTGTTTCTGCTTTTTTGAATTCTTTCTCTGCTTCCAAGATTTTCCCTGCGTGTAAAAAGCTATTTGCGAGCCTATACTTACTCTTAAATTGTCGGAAAACGTTCCCACTTTTGTCAGCATATTCTACGCTCCTCCGCCCGTACTCAACTGCCCCTTTCACATCTCCAAGTGTTAGATAAGTCTCACTAAGAATACCGGCTGCTACGGGGGCGTATTCCCACTTTTTATTCTCATTCTCAACGTCATAGCTTAAGCAAGCCTCCATCGGCTCCGCCGCCTCACGAAGCCGGCCCAACGCCCGAAGTGTACCCCCAGCATTGTTCAGAATTACAGCGACATCATTGTCTCGCAGATTCTTATTAGGTTTCTTCCACAGTTCGTCAAAAAAGCCAGCCAATACACCAAGCCACGAACCAAATGCCCCAAGCTTATGCGCTACGAAGTAGTCACCGCCCCTGCAAATCCTCTTCCAGTACACTTCCTCAAACAGCTCCTGTTGCTTCCCCGCGGCACAGCCGTGATATACCGCCCGAAACAACGGCTCCATCTCCTCTAACGTATCCGGCTCGTCCTTTTTTGGCACGCCCTTGTAATACTCATACAACCTCCCGTGTGTCTCCCGCCACGCATCGGGTTTCTCCTTTTTCAACTTCTCCCCAAAATGCTCCCGAATCAATGGATGACAATCCAAATCGTCGGGCTGGCCTTCCTCTTCCTTCGCCAATAGTTTCAACTCTCGCAGGTGTTTGACGGCATACTTCCACTTCGCCTCCGGCAAACTGACGATGTTTTCCGTCAGTTCCTTTATCACAGGTCCTTCCCGCAATTTCTTAATCGCCCCCGCCTCTGCAGGCCTGTCAAATAATCCCATCAGATATAGAATATCTGACTCTGCTGTTCCCTCCAGCCAGATTTCGTATGATTTCATCACTCGCTTGGCGTGTCCCCCTTCTCTTTCCTCTTCCATCAGTGCCGGAACTAGATCTCTCTTCCGAATCTCGCCGTTATGAACTACCGCCAAGTAATTGCCGAGGAGTGTCAGTGCAAGTGCATGTCCTCCAAATTCTTTTGATGTCTCCTTTAGTTCTTTATCTAATCCCTTTACTCCCGCCTCTCGCAGGACTTGCATGCCCGCTTCAGGCGAAAGATTTTCCAGCTCCACCCGCTTGACCGAATGTCCCACGCAGTGCTCTAAATCCTTTATATCTTCGCGCGTCGTAATAATGCACAGCCCGTCCGCACCGTGCGATAATTCCCTGAGCAGTCCCTGCAATCCATGGTCCTTCACCCTTCCCTGCATCGGCCCGGGCGGATACTGTAATGGCTCAACCCCATCTAATATCAAAAGCGTCTTTTCCTCTCTGATAAGCTCCGCCAATCGCACGCCCTTGTACCACGGCGATTTGGCCGATTCCGCCGTCTCTTTGTCTCCGAACCACTCTAGGGCCTTTGCTAAAAATGTATCGCTGGATGCCTGCCTGTCTTCTTTTGTCCCCTGGCTGTAAAACGACCACCCGTAAACCCGCTCCGCCCCGCCCCAGTCTCTTTCTCCCATCCTGTTTAGCCATTCATTTACTAGCGCAGTTTTTCCTACCCCTCCCCACGCCACGAAACTGATTATCTTCGTCTTTTCATCCGCCCACGCCTCATCTAAGATTTTTAATTCATCCTCTCTTCCAAATAACTCTCTCCCCGTCACCGGCAGCTTAGCCATCGATATCCTGCGTCTACCAATATCGCCAACCTTCACACCAGGCAAATACTTCCGCAGATACTCCTTTATCTCACTCAACTCATCGATAACAACCCACCTAAATACCCTCTCGTATTCCTTGCGTATACCGTCAACCGCCTCAGCAAGACCTTCAAGCTCCCTGCTTGCCTCAGCTTCTTCCAAGCCAAAGAATGGCTGTGGTTCCTCGTTGGTCTTTCGAACATACTTCCACTGTTCCACAAAAGCACGCTGCCACTCATCCTGATCCGGCCACTGGGACTTCAACAGCTTGGTCTGCAGCGCCAAGTAGCATTTTCTTTCCTCTCCGTCTTCTGCAAGTTCGACTGCTGAAAAAAGCACATCAGCATCAACGTACCTGTCCCCATTCAACGACTTGGTCCACTTATTCACTACCTTGTCGATCTCGTGGTTCAACTCCCGGCTCTTCATCAAGTTGCCCAGCACCTTATCTGCCAGCTTCCCGCAGACCCAGCCTATAAAACCACTTGTAACGGGATCGACCATATCTTCTCTTTCAATCCAAACGAGTATTTTCGCGATTTAGCAAGGATCCTCGTTTTACCCGCACCAATCATTTATTTCAAAGCCCACAATCCCTTATATTGTACCACGACCCGTCCCCATTGGCAATTTCTTCCTTGTTTCCTTGCTTTTCACTCTCTCGCACCGAAAAACGGTGCCGGCGATGCTCCGCCCCTGGTTGCTTGCCCATTGCTTTGAGTCCCACGGACTCTAAGGGCGCCCGACCTCTGCTGCCCTGATTTTTTACGCCAATAAATTACCCCAATCTCCCCATCCCGTCAACCAGTTTTTTCCCCCGCATCCTCCTTAGCCAACATTGTACCCCAATCACTTTTGATGCTCCACATATGCTTCGTGTAATCCAATAGCTACCGGTTTCAGGTCTACCATTAGATTGCAAAGGACAGCAATGCTCAGGCGATCTTCCGGCAAGTAAAAATAAATCGATGAATATCCGGCTCCGCCGGGATGCCAGTAAACCGTCTGTCCATTTACCTTCTCGACTATAACGCTGTACCCGTAGTGGGCGCCTGCGTGTAGTTCTGGGCCTGGCGACAACATCTCCTCAAGCGCGCCTCCCTTGAGTACTCGTCCTTCGAATAACCCTTTAGCAAAGCGCGCCAGGTCTTCTGCTGTGGAGTGCATTGCCCCCCCAGCCCACAGCGAGCTGAATAAGGCTGCCAAAGGAATATCTGTATCCTCTGGTACAACGTCGACGGGTTCACCAGTTCCATCCACATCCCACCACATGTGGGCCATCATTTCAGCAGGGTACCTCTGCTCGGGATATAGGAATGTGTGTTCCAGCTTCAGAGGATTAAAGAGCCTCTTTACAAGCTGGTTTGAAACAGCCGAACCGGTTGCTTTTTCAACGACCATTCCAAGCAGGACATAATCCATCGATGACTCTCCGAAGCACGACCCTACTTGACACTCAGGCTCACCCTGAAATTCCTCTAATATCTCCTGCGCTGCCCAAATCCTTTCCGGCTGCGCATAGATCGCTGCCAAGTATTCCGGCTTTTGCTGGTACCGGTACAGCCCGCTCGTATGGTTGAGCAATTGGCGAATTGTGATGTTTCCATCAATCTGGCCCAACTCTGGTATCCAGTGTCCTATCGGGTCCTCAACAGACAAGGCACCTTCTTCTGCGAGTTGGACAACTAAAGCTGCGATATACGTCTTGGTAACACTGGCAAGGCCGAAGAGCATAGCCGAATTCATGTCTTCACCCTCTGATGACTTTCCACTTACGCCAAGCCATTTCGTGCCATCAGGTAAAATCACCGCTGCCGAGATTCCAGGAACCTTCAACTCCTGTCGTTGCTGATCTCCCTGTTGTGTAATATGTTTGATTGACTGTTGCATCTCGAGCGTTTCCTGAAACGGCCTTGCCATTTTCTCAGCCATTGAGACTTGTTCTTGGCATCCAGTTACTAAAAGCGTGCTTGTTGTAAACAGCGCAATTAACCCTAAAGACCTGTTCATATTCAATTATCCTCTCAGTAACACGTAAGTTGCTGCCCAACAATAATTAGAACGAAAACCCATCTTTCTCCCCGTAAATTATCCCAAAGAACAATATTTGTCAAACCCCAAAAATCTGCCGATTCTTTCAAATCGGCACCCCCTTGTCCAGAGTCCCACGGACTCTAAGGGGGCTAATTTTTTCTCCAACGCATTAACTCATCTACGCATTTACTCGTCAACCCATTCGCCGCTCAAAATCTGTCGCAAATTGATATGCTTTTTGTCAATATGCGACAATTTCCTCCAAGATATACACTAGTTTAAATAGTGTATATTGCCCGGCGCCTCCAACTCCGCCACTCCTTTGCCCCTCCAAACCCCCCATTTTAACGCTAAAATTTTCCTAAATTTTCACACTTTGAAACACTTTCAAACACTTATTCGAGCGCAATTCCACACCTTTTTCTCAGTTTTTCCAAACTTTTCACACTTTGAAACACTTTGTCGAACGTTTCCAAACTCCCAACCGCTTTTTTTCGCCCAAAAACCAGCCTCACCCCGCACCTGTCAAATTCCCCACCCCGGTTTTTTAACCAAAATCAAAGGTCCAATTCCTTTTGCCTTTTCACTTTTCACTTTCTTCCTACCCCCACCAAATTTTCCTTGCATTAACCTTCCCTTCTTGTATAATCCTGTTTATGAGCGAATATCGCACATCCTGTTCCGCACAACAGGCCGTCACAGGCCGCACTCTACTCCTGCGCCGAAAGGCGCTATAATCCTTCCCCAACAAAAAAACTCCATTTTTTACTTAAAATCATAGCATTTTAACCTCGCTTGCGCCATAATTGCCCCAAGCGACCCAATTTTTGGAGAATAAAAAATGCCAAGAGAAAAAATAATCATTTTCGACACCACCCTCCGCGACGGCGAACAATCCCCCGGCGCCTCCCTCTCAATCCCCGAAAAGCTCGAAATTGCCCACCAATTGGCGGTTTTAGGCGTCGACGTCATCGAAGCCGGCTTCCCCGTTTCTTCCCCTGCGCAGTTCGAAGCGACCAAAACCATCGCCCAGGAGGTCCCCGGCCCTACCATCGCCGGACTCGCCCGCGCCCACGAAAACGACATCCAGGCCGCTGGAAACGCCATTTCCGCAGCAAAAAAGAAAAGAATCCACACCTTCATCGCGACTTCGCCAATCCACATGGAACATAAGCTAAAGAAAAAACCCGATGAAGTCCTGAAAATGGCGGTTGAGGCCATAAAACAAGCAAAAACCTTCACCGACGACGTCGAATTCTCGCCGGAAGACGCCTGCCGAAGCGAAATGCCGTTCCTCATCGAGATTTGCGCCGCCGCAATCGAAGCCGGCGCAACGACCCTAAACATCCCCGACACAGTAGGTTACGTCCTGCCGTACGAGTACGGCCGAATCATCGCCCAGCTAAAGGCCGAAGTCCCCGGCATAGACAATTGCATCATAAGCACCCACTGCCACAACGATTTAGGCATGGCCGTAGCGAATTCTCTCGCGGGCGTGCGAAACGGCGCCCGGCAGGTCGAATGCACCGTTAACGGCCTCGGAGAACGTGCAGGAAACGCCGCCCTCGAAGAAATCGTCATGGCAATACACACAAGGTCAGGCTTTTTCGCAGGCAAGGACGCCAAGGCGCCGATTCTAAACATAAATACCAAAGAGATTTACCGCACCAGCCAACTGGTTTCGCGACTGACCGGCTTCGTCATTCAGCCCAACAAGGCCGTCGTCGGCGCCAATGCCTTTGCCCACGAAGCAGGCGTCCACGTCGACGGAATACTGAAAAAACGCAGCACTTACGAGATTATGACGCCTGAAAGCATCGGTTTGGGCGGCTCGCGAATGGTCTTAGGCAGGCACACCGGCCGGCACGGCTTTGCCGACAGATGCAAACAATTGGGTTTTAAGCTCACAGACGACGAAACTGAGCACGCTTATGAAAGGTTCCTGGAAATAGCCGACAAAAAGAAAGAGGTCTTCGACGAGGATATTGCAGCTATAATCAACGACGAAATCCACGTTGTCGTAGAGAAAATCTACGAGCTGCAGTATCTGCACGTCGCCTGCGGCACCGGCACGCTGCCTACCGCAAGCGTCAAGATAAAGACCAAAGAGGAAGTTAAACAGGCGGCCGCCTGCGGTGACGGTCCTGTAGATGCCGCTTATGAAGCCATCAGAGAAGCCACCGGCCAATCGCCCAAACTCGAAAGCTACTCAATCAAGGCTGTTACAGGCGGCAAAGAGGCATTAGGCGAGGCAACCGTCAGAATAAGCGAGGACGGTCGAACTGCTATAGGCAGAGGCATCAGTACCGACATCATAGAAGCAAGTGCCAAGGCCTACGTCGACGCCATCAACCGAATGCTGTCAGCGAAGAAAAAAGGCGAAGAACCTGAACTAAAAGTGCAATTGTAAGCGAAAAACCAAAGAATGGATAACCCTATGGGAATGACGATTACCGAAAAAATTCTGGCCAAGGCGGCTGGCAAGAAAAAAGTCGCCCCGGGCGAGCTTGTAGACGCATGCATTGATATAGTCATGTGCCACGACGTTACTACTCCGCCGGCGATTTCCATGCTGGTCGAAAAAGGCATCGATAAGGTATTCGACCCCGATAAAATCGTTGTAACGCCAGACCACTTTCAGCCGGCCAAAGACACAAAAAGCGCCGAACTTCATAAACGCCTCGACGAATGGGCCAAGCGACATAAGATTAAACACTACTACAAGTTAGGCCGGGCCGGCGTCTGCCACGCACTGCTACCGGAACAGGGGCACATACGCCCCGGCGAAGTGATAGTCGGCGGCGATTCACACACCTGCACTTACGGTGCATTTGCGGCATTTGGCACAGGGGTCGGCTCAACCGACCTTGCTGCTGCCATAGCAACAGGACAGCTATGGTTCAAGGTCCCGGTTTCGATAAAACTTGTTCTCAATGGCTCGCTCGGGCCCGGGGTTTATAGTAAGGACGTTATTCTTGCGATAATCGCGAGGATAGGCACTGATGGCGCGCTTTATAAGGCGATGGAATTTGTCGGTCCTGCACTGGCAGAGATGTCAATGGAAGCCCGGATGACAATAACAAATATGGCCATCGAGGCCGGTGCGAAAAACGGCATAATAGGCTTCGATGATGTAACAAAAGAATATCTCAACGGGCGATTAAAGGACAAAACGGACTATACTGTTTTTGAGTCCGATGTAGACGCCGAGTATGTAGCGGTCGAGGAGTTCTACTGCTCGAAAATTGAGCCGATGGTTGCGCTGCCGCATCTGCCCAGCAATGGTGTGCCTATCGGTGATTGCGCGGGCAAAGAGATGGAGCAGGCCTATATCGGCAGTTGTACAAACGGGCGAATCGAGGATTTGCGAATCGCGGCGAAGATACTCAAGGGCAAAGAAGTCGCTATTCGCACAATAGTTGTGCCGGCTACGCCGGTCATCTGGAAACAGGCCAAAGACGAAGGGCTCTTTGATATATTCTACGACGCCGGCTGCGTAATCGCGGCGCCGACCTGCGGGGCGTGTCTGGGCGGCTTTATGGGCGTCCTGGCCGCAGGCGAAAAGTGCGTCAGCACGACAAACAGGAATTTTGTCGGTAGAATGGGACATCCCGAAAGCGAAGTATACTTAGCCAGCCCTGCAACCGCTGCAGCAAGCGCGATAGAAGGAAAACTAACAGACCCAAGAAAATATCTTTAAGAGTGAAAGGAAAAAATGATGGAAGGGATAAAGAAACCATCGATGGTCTCATGCGTGCTCATGACGGCGGCGCTTGTGTGTTGTTTGATTTCGCTGCTGCTTATGATTATCACCGGAAGATATACTACAGGCCTGCTGCTGTTCCAGGCCCTGACAATGGGCCTGTTGATTATCAGTTCAATTATTAACTGGCGCGTGTATTGTAAAAAGTTCGTCGATTTCGAAGTTCAGAACCGCCTTAGTAAAGAAGCCGAAGAATAACGCGAGGTTAACTATGGCTAAGGCACATGTATACAACAGAGACCAGTGCCTTCAGGCACATAAATACTAAAATTTAGAGATTCAATTTGTATCCGAGACTATAAAGATGAGCGCAGCACACATATATAATAGAGACCACATTAATACGGACGAGATAATTCCGGCAAGGTATTTGAATACCGATGACCAGGCTGAGTTAGCGAAGCACTGTCTTGAAGATTTGGACTCCGGCTTCGTAAATAAGGTCCAGGCCGGTGACGTAATTGTCGCCGGTGAGGACTTCGGCTGCGGTTCGTCCAGAGAGCATGCCGTCTGGGCTATCCACGGCGCAGGGATTCAGAGCGTTATCGCAAAATCTTTTGCCAGAATCTTTTACCGGAACGCCATCAACAACGGCTTCTATTTGATTGAGTCAGACCAGGCCCTGGAGAAAATCAGCGACGGCGATGAAGTGGAAATAGATTATAAAACCGGCTTGATTAAAAACAAGACTATCGGTACTGATATCGGATTCGCCCCGCTACCTGACTTCGCTTTGGAGATAATCAACGACGGCGGACTGCTGGAGCACATAAAGAAAAAAACTTGAGATAAAAATGCAGATGGAACAGCCTCCAGAACCAGTTAGAGCTTTATATCAATTGCACGAAAGTAACGTGAAAGGATTGCAAGAAGATGGGTTTTCCTATGAACAAGCTTTTTGGATTGATTTTGCGATTAAGTCCCTTCATCCGTGGGATGATGAGGCCGAAATTGAAATAAAATTGAGCGAAATATTTAGACTATATTTAACGATATACTGTGATAAAATAGATAGAAGCCTGACAGTTGGAAATGAACCGGCATTTCTTGAGTTGCTGAAAGAGAAATGGGAATCGATAAACGAAAGTGTTTCTCCAGAAGTGGACGTGAACTTAGCAGGATTACATTTGGGTCGTGTTGTTCTTGGAGCAATCGCAGATAATCCTTATTTGCAGTTTAAGGCCGCTTCATACATACTCGCAATTACGTACGAACTCTGGAAAAACCGGTACAAACATATATCAATGAAGTTAGTTAAAGATGTCTGAAAATCTTGAAATCGAGTGAAAAACACCCAAACTCGGTGAAAGGTCAGAACATAGCATGAAACGAAATATGACCGAAAAATGACAAAGCAAGAGTTCATAATTGAATTGCTCGACAAACTAGCTTGGCCATCGCTGCTTTTGGCGCTGGTCTTGATATTTAAGGGTTCTCTGCGTGAACTTCTGAAAAGGTTAGAAAGCATAGGGACCAAATATGGCACACTTAACTTCCAAGAATCTCTGGATCAGGCAAAAAAAGAAGCGGATAAGGCAAAATTGCCTTCCGAAGGTGTAGGTAAAGATGAAATAGAGTATTACAAGGAACTTGTCATGGTTTCACCTCGTGCTGTTATTCTCGAAGCATGGTTGCAACTTGAAACTGCTGTCGAGGGGATCATTCGGCGTCCTCCGGAAGGTAGGCCTAGAAGCTTTGGCCCAGAGGCCAGGGTACTGTTAGAACTTGCTGAATTGGAAAAAGAGGAAATTTCAATGTTCTATGATCTTCGTAGTATACGTAATAGAGTGGTTCATCAAGACGATGCACGGGTGTCAAAAGAACAAGCGGCTGAATATGCGCAGCTTGCTTTGCGACTAGCAAACAAAATAAGAGAGAAATTCGGTAGTTAAGTCACGACTAGCAAAAAAGATTAGGCAGTTTTTACAACAAGGAGACGATAAAGTGTACAAGATAGCGGTGATACCCGGTGACGGTACCGGGCCGGAAGTAACTGTTGAAGCGGTAAAGGTATTAAAGGCTGCTGCGGACAAATTCGGCTTCAAAGTTGATTTGACCGAGTTTGACTTCGGCGGCGAAAGATATAAAAAGACCGGCGAGACCCTGCCCGACAGCGGCGTGGAAGAGCTTCGTAAATTCGACGCGATTCTGTTAGGCGCAATCGGCCATCCTGATGTCAAACCCGGCATACTGGAAAAGGGCATTCTCCTCAAGGCAAGATTTGAGCTGGACCAGTATATCAACCTTCGGCCGGTAAAGTTGTATCCCGGCGTGCCGTGCCCGTTAAAAGACAAAGGGCCCGAAGACGTGGATTTCGTTGTAGTCCGCGAGAACACCGGCGGACTTTACACCGGCACCGGCGGTTTCAGCATGAAAGACACTCCCCACGAGGTAGCCGTGCAATCGGCCGTTTACACCCGACATATGGTGGACAGATGTCTCAAATATGCTTTTGAATACGCCCGCAAATACGGCAAAAAAGCACGGGGCAAAGGAAAAAACAACACTTTGGCCCTCTGCGGTAAAACAAATGTCCTGACATATGTATATGACCTCTGGGAAAGAGCTTTCCACGAGATGGGCCAGGCCGAATATCCCGATATCGAAAGGGAATACTATCACGTCGACGCCACCTGCATGTGGATGGTCAAGAACCCTGAGTGGTTTGATGTGATAGTAACCGGTAATATGTTCGGCGATATCATCACTGACCTGGGCGCGATAGTTCAGGGCGGTATGGGTATCGCGGCAGGTGGAAATATCAATCCCGAGGGTGTCAGTATGTTTGAGCCCATCGGCGGAAGCGCACCGAAATACACCGGCAAAGGCATTATCAACCCCTTAGCTGCAATCTGTGCTGCGCAGATGATGATCGAGACACTCGGAGAAGATGCCGCTGCGTTAAAAGTGGAAGAGGCGGTCAAATATGTCACAGGCAAAAAACTCGAAAGTATGCAGGCCGGAAAAATGGGGTATTCCACGAGCGAGGTCGGTGATCTCGTGGCCGAAAAAGTAGCAGAGTGAAAACTGTAAAGCGATGCCTGCTAATTTAACGCCAGAATATTTCAAGGCTGAGAAGTGGTTTCGCGAGGCGACCACGCCCGACGAAAAAATCCTCGCGCTCGAGCGAATGCTGGCTGTGATGCCGAAACACAAAGGAACCGACCACCTCAAGGCCGACCTGCGGCGCAAACTAAGCAAACTAAGAGATACAGCCACGCAAAAAAGCAAGGTCAGGCAGGTTGATGTTTTCCACGTCCCACGAAGCGGGGCCGGCCAGATTGTCCTGTTAGGAACACCAAACTGCGGCAAAAGCTCCATCGTCGCGGCCCTGACCAACGCGAAGGTCAATGTCGCCGATTTTCCCTTCGCAACCGGCACGCCTGTGCCGGGAATGGCCAAATTTGAGGACGTCCCAATTCAGCTGGTCGATATGCCGCCCATTACCGCCGACTACGTTGCCCCGGGCCAGGTGGGGACATACCGCAACTGCGACCTGATTGCCGTCGTCATTGGCCTCTCCGCTGACGTGGCGGAACAAATGCAAATTTGCCTGGATTTCTTAGAGTCGAGAAACCTGCTTATCGACGGCCAGACCGGCGAGACGGATGAACACGGTAACTTCCTCGGTAAAAGGGCATTTTGCATCTGCACCAAATCGGACATCGCCAAGCCAGGTGTACTTGAAAGCCTAAAGCAATCATGCAAGCGTCCGTTCGAATTCGTGGAAATATCTACCGCCAGCGGGGCAGGCATGGATAAACTCTCCGCTACGTTCTTTAATCAATTAGGTATCATACGCATATACGCCAAGCCACCCGGCAAGAAGCCCGATATGGACGAGCCTTTCACACTTCCGGCAGGGTCGACCGTTATGGACCTTGCAACCGCAATCCACAGGGAATTAGCTGAGAAACTTAAGTTCGCAAGGATATGGGGCACCGGCGTCTACGACGGGCAAAACGCCCAGAGAAACCACGTCCTTAACGACGGGGACATTATTGAATTGCATTTCTCGTGATTTGCACTACAATACCTGCCTTGGATTAGTGCAAAACAAAAATGAAAAGGAGGCTTATCATGACGAGAGTTCACTTTGTTTGTGTCGGTTTATTGGCGGCTGTGATGCTGGTCGGCTGCCAACAACTACAACAACCGACTGAAATCACAGGCGCAGAGCAAATTAGTGTTGCGATTGACACCGACAAGACGGGCGAGCCGATTTCTAAGTACATTTACGGCCAATTTATCGAACACCTTGGACGATGCATTTATGGTGGCATCTGGGCTGAGATGCTCGAGGACAGGAAGTTCTATTTTCCAGTCACCGACGATTACAAGCCCTATTCGACAACAGACAAGGACAAAATGGTCGGCTACTTTCCTATACTGACGGGCTCTCCCTGGAGGGTCGTCGGTCCGGCCGGAAGTGTAAAAATGGTAACCGAAGGTTCGTATGTCGGCGAAAATACGCCCGAGATTCAACTGGCTGGCGACGGAACAGGCCGAGGCATTGAGCAGCCGCGCCTGGCCCTGATAAAAGGCAAAGAATACGTCGGGAGAATCGTTATTGCCGGCTCACCTGAAGCCGTGCCGATAAAGGTTAGCCTGGTATGGGGCAAAGGCAAGAAAGGCCGTGAGACGGTAACCATCGACAAAATCAACAGCGAATTCACCAAAGTGCCGCTGCATTTCAAGGCAAAGGCCCCAACCAAAAACGCACGTCTCAGAATCGTCGGAAAGGGCAAAGGGACGTTTAAAATCGGCACGGTATCACTTATGCCCGCCGACAACATCGACGGCATGCGGGCTGACACATTAAAACTAATCAAACAACTCAACTCGCCGGTTTATCGCTGGCCGGGCGGAAACTTTGTAAGCGGTTACGACTGGAAGGACGGCATCGGCGACCCCGATAAACGGCCGCCCCGCAAGAACCCGGCCTGGACGGGAATCGAGCACAATGACTTTGGTGTTCACGAGTTTATACGCTTCTGCCGCCAGATTAATACAGAACCATACATCGCCGTAAACAGCGGCCTCGGTGGTGTCAAGTCAGCCGCCGAACTCGTCGAATACGCCAACGGGGCCGTCGACACTCCGATGGGCAGGCTGCGGGGGCAAAACGGCGACCCGGCGCCGTTCAAGGTCAAATGGTGGGGTATCGGCAACGAGATGTACGGAGACTGGCAGCTCGGTCACATGCCGCTGGCCGATTACGTTAAAAAGCACAACGAATTCGCCGATGCCATGCGTGCCGTTGACCGGTCAACCCAACTGGTCGCGGTTGGTTCGGTCGGCGACTGGAGTAAACAAACACTTACAACCTGCGCCGACCATATGGAGCTAATCAGCGAGCATTTTTACTGCGGACATGAAACCAAAAGCCCAACGTGGAGAACCGCTGAACTGCCATTGGATTCTTTAAAGAAACGTGCGGAGGCGGAACAGGCCGCCAAACTGCTCAGGCACATATCCGACCCGTCCAAGCGTGTTGCCCGTATCGTAAAGGCCCATCGAGGTTATCGAAAAGAACTGGATTCGCTGAAGGGAAAAGACATTCGCATCGCCATAGATGAGTACAACTACTGGTATGGTCCACACCTCTACGGCGAGCTCGGCACGCGTTATTATCTGCAGGACGCCCTCGGTATCGCCGCAGGTCTCCACGAGATGGCCCGCAACAGCGATATCGTCTTCATGGCTAACTACGCCCAGACAGTCAATGTCATCGGCTGTATCAAAACCACGAAAACCAAGGCCGCATTTGATACAACGGGACTGGTGCTTAAGTTGTATCGCAGGCAATTCGGCACTATACCTGCTGAAGTCACTTCAAAGGCCAAGCCTCTGGATGTAGCTGCCGCTTGGACGAAAAACCGTAAGGTCTTGACTATTGGCATTGTCAACCCGACAAAAACAGCCTATGACTTGGCCCTGGACCTAAAAGGCGTCACTATCAAGGGAACCGGTCAACACTTCCAAATTGCCGGCTCGGACCCGATGACCTATAACCAGCCGGGCAAAAAACCGAACGTGGTTATCGAGAAAACGAAGCTTGCCGGCATCACGAACAAATTGACAGTATCCCCATTGAGCGTCAGTCTTTTCAGACTGCCCGTGCGTTAGGCTTGGCGCCTCGGCTGGATTCTGCTATAATCTCTTAAAGCTAAGCTAACGGAACTTGGATTAGAAGTCTTTCAAAAGGTGTAAATATGGAATGTAATAAAGAGCAGAATTTGCAGAATTGCAATTGCACATATCCGGGCTGTGACAAAAAGGGCCTGTGCTGCGAGTGTATAAGCTATCATTTATCGATAAAGCAGCTGCCCGGCTGTTGTTTCCCCGATGACGTCGAGAAAACCTACGACCGTAGCTTCAAAGCATTCGCAAAAGCCTGGGGATTGTGAAGTAACTCTTTATCTTACCAACTAAATGCCGTAAGTATCATGCCAGCAACCTGCTTTTTTCTTTTTTGGACCAGGTTGCATGATGAAGGATGCTCCGTCTTAAGTTGAAAAAACACCTTTTTAAAAAATAACCGCCGAGGTAAAAAAACAAAACCCCAGCGGTTAAGCGAACTTAACAAACAAACTCCTTATGGCTGCACACTTATCCAATCAATAGTTTCTACGTTGTTAGCTGGGTCGTAAGTCCAGCCCGATTTAACAACATTATCCACTGTGAAGGCAAAGGCTGTCCCAATTGGAGCATTCTTTACTCCATCTGAACTTAATGTTACTTTTCCGGACGAATCAGTTACTCCAGAGTCGGTATCAGAAGTAGCGTCACTCCAAGAACCATACACCGTTGCTCCTTCTACTGGATTATCACTTGCATCCACGATGGTTACGGTTGCCACTGCTTTTGTGAATATATTTCGCCCAGCCTGCTTTGTACTAAGAAACACCTCAATACTGGACACATGAATGGCTGCGCCGGGCACCATTACAGTGATACTGATGGAGTCGCTTCCGGTCTTGCCGCCGGAGTCAATCACCGAGGCGGTGATCGTATGCGTCCCGTCGCTTGGAGTGGTGGAGAAGCTGCCTACTGTGCCAATCTGCCCATCGATGTTAGAGGTCCATATCAGACTTGCGGTGAGGTCACCATCCTCGGTGTCGCCGGCCGTTCCCTCAAAAACGATACTGGCCCCAGAGTCAAACGTAGCGCCATCAGCGGGGATGGTTATAAAAACGACTGGGGAGTCATTAACCGGCCCCTCAGCTACAGCAGCCTCATCGGCATCTAACAAACCATAGCCGTACTTTGGGTCCCATCCAACCTCACCTAAATCATCAGCGGTACCATTCATCACTAAGCGCACCTCGTCGTTAATCAGACCATCCCCATTGAGGTCAGTAACACCAGCAGCAATAACTAAAGCCGCTGTACCCGCAACGTGAGGCGAGGCCATTGACGTACCGCTCCCTGTACCACATCCGCCGCCTAAGAGAGTAGAGTTAATACTCACCCCCGGCGCCGACAGTTCCAGGTCGAGGCCTGTGCTGGACCACTTCGCTCTGGAGTTGCTCTGATCGGTTGCGGCCACGGCAATGCACGATTCATACCTGGCGGGGTAAATCACGTTGTCACCCCTGCCAGGTGGGTTGCCGCTGTTACCGGCGGCGCATACGTTAAGAACGCCCTCTGCATAGGCCTCGTCGAAGGCCGCTTTGACGAGCTCGCCAGGGTTTCCGGAGCTGCCATAGCTGTTGTTCGTCACCTGCATGCCGTTATACACAGCCCACTCGAGCGCAGCGATAACATCACTATATGAACCGGTACCGTCGGCTCCCAAAACCTTTAGGGCATAGAGTTTGGCCTCTGGCGCTACCCCCACCACGCCAAAGTCGTTATCTTCAGCGGCGACGGTGCCGGCCACGTGAGTTCCGTGACCATCGTCATCCATCGGATCACCATCGCTGTTGACAAAGTCATAACCACCCGCATAATTGGCGACTAAATCCGGATGATTGTAATCGATACCTGAATCAATAATGGCTACTTTCACCCCTGCGCCTTTATTATCGCCCTCATGAACCGTGCCGGCGCCTATGTGCTTCACCCCCCAGGAGTTGTCGAGTTCAGCGTCAACGGCGTAGACCTTGATATCCGGATCAATGTTTGTCACGTTAGGATTATGCAGTAGCCCTTTAATCGCTGCTTCGGGAATTGAAGCAGCAATGGCTGGAACTAGGTGGTAGCTGTACTTAATTACTCCACCACCGCCACGCACCATGGCCTGCTCACTTGGCCCAGGAACTTGAGTGAAACCAATCAACACAGGAACTCTTTCGAGTCCCGCAGCCTTGTCATTTGCAGGAATTGCCAACACTGTGGATACAACTGAAATCACAAACAAGCTGACTAAAATAACCATCCAAAATTTAGTTTTCATAATATTTCTCCTGTTTTTTCAGGTTTATAAAGATTTTTATGTTTTGCTGCAATTAAAGCCAATGGTCACATGTGTCGTTTATCGGCTTTTTTCAAAATAAAGTACATATTTTTGGCTGCTGCTTATAATATTATCGCAATTTAGAGGGGTAAAGTCAAGGAATTTTTCGGGCGGATTCAGCCTCGCTGCTGCCTGAGCAGTCCTCCAGTTATAGCCGCCAATTAGAAACCACAGCGCACAAAAAAGGCCGAGCCAAAGTGAGCCCGGCCTTGATACTTGAGTATCCACATTCTTCAGATTCTCTCTACTCCACGGATGGCTTGAGCGAAACATCAACAACATTCTTCTTTGCCTTCTCAATGTGTTTTTTCCAGATGTAGACGTCATAACCTTCAATCTGAACATGTGATGTGTAATCTTCAGACTTCTGGTCTATCCGCGTACCGCCCGGCATTACCAAAATGAAGCTCTCTATAACGTCCCGCCCAAAGAAATTACTCATTTCCACTTTATAGCCCCCACCCAGCGATTGCCTCAATTTCCTTGGAACATTTGCCCAGTAGATACCGCCTCGGCTCCGACCGGGCTCAATGGGTTCCTCAAGCTCCCAATAAACACTATACTTGCCTGGCGACATCGCCTTTCGTTGAATTACTTTAATCTTTTGTTTCTTACCGGCCTCGTCAAAAAAGGCAAGGTTAGCTATATCTGTATTCATTATACGAACTTCACCTCTCCACACTTTATCTGTATTATTATACACACCAAGAAAGCCGCCGTGGATTAGATTAAACTGCTCATCAACAACATAAATATGTGTATTTGCAGGAACATCATCAACCATGGTGACGTTATTAACTATATCCATGTGATGTTCTACGGCATAACCTATTACACGGTCCGGGAGCCGCTGTTGTGCATCAACAATAGTTTCGTCAATTATTTGAACGCCTACAGGCACTTCAAAATCAAAAATGCCCGCCGGTAATTGCTGGTCATAATAAATACGCTCGGCACGCTTCAAGACTTCGTTAGAACCGGGCCGAGAGCCACCAATGACATCAACGCTTAACGGCAGTTTCGTATCTGGGTCGACTGTGGCTTTAAGGTCAATTCTGTCCGATGCCATCACTAAAAGTATCACGTCTTTCCCCGCCTTCGGATCATAGACCACATAATCGGAAATCGTCCCCTCGAGCCGGTCTGTCATTCTCGTCATCTCCACGAGAAATTTACCGGGACTGAACACTGAGCTGATACTTAAACCATCTTTGATACATACCGTGTTGTTCGTCCTATTATATATATAACTTTTTTCGGGCGTCGCAATTGTTGTTGTACCAGTTGAAGGATTATCAAGCCAGTAGTACTCACCTCGACCCGTTTGAGGATTAATTCTTGCCCACATTTCAACTTCTTTTTCATCCCAGTCCCTGCCGAATGCGTGTACGACAGAAACACTTTTCATCGCCTCAATAGTTTGTTCCACCGCATAAGCTACCTTTTCAGATTGACCCAGCAACGAAATCACAGCTAAAAAACCCAGCAATATAATCACTGCTGCTGCTATTTGTGTTATATTATTCTTCATGATTCGCTCCCACAAAACATGTCTTTCAAGCTTAGTCAAAGCTCTTGAGAACATTTTCCAGTTTAGATCCACCGACTGCTTAACATCAGCCGGTATCTTTTCCAACGCTATATCATTCAGGATTTTTTCGATTCTTTCCTGTCTCATCTTTTTCATTCCTGTTTTGCACTTGAAGCCAGTTTCTCCTTCAATGCAGCCAAAGCTTTGGATACATGCGACCTTGCGCCGGCTTCGCTGCAACCCAGCCGCCCAGCAATATCTTCATACCTTTGTTGCTCCAAGTACCGCATCACTATTGCCCTTGCCTGTTTGGGACTGAGCTGCGATATCGCTCGCCTCACCACTGCCGTTAATTCAGCATTGACTACTTTCTCCTGCGCCGCGCTATCAACACCCACGTGGGCTTCGCTGATTTGGCCGTCTCTGCCTATTCTGTCTCGCCAGGCTTTAGAATTGGCAGTTAGTGCAATACGGTAGATGTACGTCGCTGCCTTCTTGCCATTGAGTTTCTCAACGTGCTGCCAAATCCCTAACAGCGAATACTGCATCGCCTCAGCAAAGAGCTCCTTGTCACCGGTTAGTTTTCACAGGACAGATGCTAGGAAGCCGGCATACTCAGTTTTTACCTGTTCAAATAGCTCCAAGCGCTTGGAATACTTCATTTATCAAGCTCTAATCAAAGGCATTAGTTGAACATGTCCAGCTTACTATATAATAATAACAGCCGAGAAATGGTTTTGTGTAAAACCTTTCCGCAGGTATGCAGTGAAGAGCACAAATAAGTGCTTTTCCGGGCTAATTCTTCTTGCCTTGTTTTGCCAGCGCGGCTTTTAGTCGCTGGCTGGCTTGGATGTAGTTGGGATTGATTTGCAGGGCGTTGCGATAGTGCTTTATCGCCTCTGCGATTTTGCCCTGCTTTTCCAGAAGGACCCCCAGATTAAAGTGCATTTCGGCATCATCCGGCCGGGCACTTAATACAATCCGAAATTCCCTTATCGCCTCGTCGAGCCTGCCTAAACCGGCGAGCACCAGGCCCAATCGGCCGTGGACAACTACGTTGTCAGGTTCAATTACAAGCGCTTTTTCATAATACTCAATCGCCTCGCTTAACTTTCCCTGCTGGGCCAGTGTAAAGGCCAGATTGCTGAGTATATCGATATTGTCCGGCCTTCCACCCAACGCCTTGCGAAATTCGGCGACGGCCTCGTCGGTCTTTCCCTGCTTGGCCAGTAAGGTCGCCAGATTATAATGCGCCTGCGAAAAGTTCGGCCTTAGTTCCAACGCCCTTTCGTAATGTTCAACCGCTTCGTCGAATCTGCCGAGCTTATCAAGGAGAGTACCGAGGTTATTATGCACTTCGGGTGAATTGGGCTTTAGCTCGAGCGATTTGTTAAAGTGCTCGACGGCCCGGTCAACCTTGCCCGAGTTTTTCAGGACATTACCCAAATTGTTGTGCAGTATCACAACATCCGGTGAAAATCCGAGCATATACTCATAGACACTTTCACTGTCACGCCAATGAACCAGATAGCACCGCGTTAATATAAACTCGGATGTGGTCAGGAGAAGAACAGCCGTAATTAATATGATTTGCCGGGCTGCCTTGCCGAATTTTTTGCCAAGCTCACCAGCCCAGAATAAAGCGAAGAAGCACCCCACCGGCAATAAAAGACCGACCATTGGAAAATACATATGCCTGTCGGCTGCAATCATAGGATGAATACCTATCACGCCAAGCGTCGGAAATATAGCCACGAAGAAAAACAACCAGCCCACAGCCACAGAGCGAGTCCAACGCATACTAATCAGTAACAGCGGTATCAAAAGGCACGTGCCAACGACACCGGAAAGTACCATCGGCTGCGACAAGTTAAAAGGCTGTGGAAATGGGTAATACCACGACAAATTCGCCGGCCAGATGAAGTTGTACAAATAGAAAACAATGTTGTGGCAAAAGACAAATATGACATGAACCGGGCCGGACTGACCCGGCATAGTTACCGACGCGGCCCTGCTTTGAGAAATAAAAGTGACGACCGCCACAACGCCAGCAATAACGAGTAAAGGCAGTTTTTCTAAAACCGCTTTTTTGCCGAATCGCTTGAGCGGCCAGTAATCTAACAACAGCAGCAGGACCGGCATCCCTATAACACCGGGCTTTGACAATAGTGATAGTACATACGCCGCCAAACACATCACCCCGGAGAGCCGGCTGCGCCTGCGAACATAAAGCAGATAAAGAACCAAACACCATAATGCAAAAAATGCTGCCAATACGGTTTTGCGCTCTGATATCCAAGCAACCGATTCGATAGTTATCGGGTGAACGCCGTAAAGTAAACCCGCCATCGCCGCCGGCAGAGGCCGACCCCACAAGAGATACAAGAAAACAATCACCAACAGACTATTGGCAACATGTAAGGCAAGACTTGTGCGATGAAACGGTCCTAAATTATCAACGCCCGCACCCATAGCGCAGTCAAGCATCAGCGATATCATCGAAAGAGGCTGATAATAACCCCGCACTGTAGAAGGCTTGGAAACCTCTGTTATAAATCGCTTCGCAGAGGCCCAGCTTGGATTTTGGACTAACCGGTTTTCAACAAGGTACTGGTCATCATCGAGCATCAATGCCCGCGCGGACAGCCCTGGCCAATGCGCCGCCAAAACAATTGCCCCCACCACAGCTAAGCAGACCCACAAGGCAACAACACCGCTGCGAGATTTTTTCCCCCCATTGCTGCGGCCAAGCTCGCAATCAACCTGCTTTGCCAAGACGCCGTCCTTCCCTTGGGTTTAAGCCTCGAACTTCTTGCCGGTTAGGCGTTCGTAGCCTTCGATGTACTTGGCGCTGGTCTTTTGTACAATATCATCGGGCATCTCGACTCCTGGGCCGGATTTGTCGAAATTTATACTCTCGAGCCAGTTGCGAACGAACTGCTTGTCGAAGCTTTCCTGGTCTCTGCCGGGCTCGTATTTATCCGCCGGCCAGAACCGCGAAGAATCCGGCGTCAAAACCTCATCAATCAAAATAATCCTGCCCTCAACGACGCCCCACTCGAATTTCGTATCAGCCAGGATTATCCCTTTTTCCTCGGCATAAGCGCTTGCCTCTTCGAAAATCCCTACGCTGGTGCTACGTACATATTCGGCACGTTCGGCGCCGAGGATATCCACACACCTCTCGAAGTTGATGTTCTCATCGTGGGTTCCGCGTTCGGCCTTGGTTGCCGGCGTAAAGATCAACTCCGGCAGCTTTTCACACTGTTTCAATCCGCCTGGCAGTTTATGCCCACACACTGTACCGTTGTCTTTGTATTCCCTCCAGCCCGAGCCTGCTAAGTAGCCTCGCACGACGCACTCAACGGGCAGCGGTTTGCACTTTTTGACCAGCATACTGCGGCCCGCCAGCTCCTCGCCGTAATCGCAAAAAGGCTCGGGGAAACTGCTCACATCATCGCTGATTAAATGATGCTCAATCTCAGCGCCAAGATAATCAAACCAGAACAGCGAAATCTGCGTTAAGACAATGCCTTTATAGGGTATGCCGTTCGCCATAACCACATCGAAGGCGCTTAGCCTGTCGGTCGCGACTATCAACAGTTCATCGCCCAGATCGTATATATCGCGAACCTTGCCCCTCATGGGCTCGCGTCCGGCTATATTGGTCTGCATGATTACCTCGCCCATGATAACTCCTTTCTAATACATCAATAACTACCTGTTCTGCTCTGTCCTCAAACCGACATAATCAAATATCTTTTTCCTCACCTTCTCAATATCCTCATTGTCCGGTAGAAAATCAAATATATTTTCTAGAAACCCACGCTCCGTTATGCGTCTAAGCGTCTGTGAGAAATTTACATCATAAACCCACCCGAGCTGGCAGAGTTTCATATCATTCCAGGTGCGCAGCATACTATAATCTATACGCTGCCCGGCAAGGAGCTGCTCCACCACCTCCGCGGAGTACTGTGGTTCATCCGGCAGCTCCACCTCCAGTTTAAACTGCTCCGGATTTTCCCTGTATTGCCTATAATTATCCACCACCACAAAGAATATGTCCAGCTTATCCGCGTCACGAATAAGTTTCGAAAACAGAAGGCACTCGCCGTCCAGTCCGCCAGGCAGCTCCATCAAGCCGTGATATTCAATCGCTCTTTCAATCAACTGTCTCTCTTTGCTGTCCAGACCCTCAATCACTTTCATCCGGCGAAGGACCTCCAAACCCAGCAGGCAATGGTTCACGCTCCGCGGGTCATGATACGTTCTGTATTTGACAAACTGCTCGAACCGCCCGGTGTCGTGAAGAAGTGCTATTGCCTCGGCCATCCGCTTCTGGTTTTCTAAAAGCCCAAGCTCCCGGGCCAGATACAACATCTCCTCACAGGTCCGATGAGTGTGCTGCTCTTTCAGTCTTATATTGGCATTGACAAATTCATTCTCTCCGTAGAAACCACAGACATAATTATCAAACCAGATTTTGAGTCTCTTCAGCTGCTCTTGCTCCATAAGATCATAACTTCCAAACAACTGCAGGTTGGCTTTTAACTTATAACAATTTTTAAGAAAAAATGCCATTCCATCTTCCAAAATAGTTCCCTTTAAGTATAATGACGGGAAATTAAAGATAAGTAAAACCAGCTAAATCGATAGTAGCCAAGGAGAAAAAAACAGGATGCCTACCGTGAAAGACGTCATCGTCAAAAAACCGACAGACGCCGAATCTGCTACCTGCAAAAACTGGCCCATATGGAAATGCGAGCCAAGTACCTTCGATTGGGCATATACTGAAAAGGAAACCTGTCTTTTGCTTGAAGGTACGGTAACGGTTTCAGACGGCACGGATTCAGTAAGCTTCGGCCCGGGCGACCTTGTAATCTTCCCCCAAGACCTTGAGTGCACATGGCAAGTCACCGAGGCGGTAACAAAGCACTACAACTTCGGCTAAAGAACTACAGGAGCCGGTGCCGATTCGCTACTGAATCTCGTTGAACTTGCCCTTCGGCGCCCCGCAGACGGGACACTTTTCCGGCGGCCCGTCCAGAACCGCATTGCCGCAAACACCACAGACGAAAATCTTCTGAGCTGATGCATCTTTGCCGGCCTGCACCGCATTGAGGGCCTCTATATAGAGGCTACAGTGGACCTGCTCAACAGCCATGGCGTTTTGAAATGGCACCAGTGCGGCTTTGGCGTCTTCCTGCCGCGCCTGCTCGACGTACTCAGGATACATCTGTTTGAATTCTAAGCTTTCTCCCTTTATCGCCTCTTCGAGATTTTCCCTGGTTGACCTTATCCCGCCCATCGCCCTGAGATGCGCATGAGCATGGACGGTTTCCGCCTCCGCTGCCGCACGGAACAGCTTCGCTACCTCTGGATAGCCTTCAGCCTCGGCTTTTTTCGCAAACGCCAGATACCTTCGATTTGCCTTACTCTCGCCGGCAAAAGCGTTCTGCAGGTCGTCGACAGTGGCCATCTTAACAACCCTTTCACCAAAAAATGCCATCAATTTACTACATCTCAGTCACTATATGCTGATTAGAAGTGATTGCCAATTGTAAATTGGCCCAGATTCAGATAGAAGCCTTCTTTTATTCAGCCTTGCACGGCAGCGACAGCGCAGGATTAAATTGCCAGCGGCAAACCAGAATATAATTTCTAACCAAAACCCATTTAGAGTTGTTATAAGCCCGCGAGCCAGTTTTCAGCGAACACGCCCAAATCCAGCGCATCTACAAAGCCATCAGGCGTTTCCGGGGCGATGTCGGCCGAGGGGCTGCCGGGCGGCTGGAGCCATTGGCGCCCGAGGATATCGAAATCGTCAAAATCCACATCCTGGTCAGCGTCAAAATCGCCGGGCGGACTATACCAGACAGTGCCGACAACCTCCACATCGTCGATGTTCCAGCCGGAATAGGCATAGGCCGAGGCACTGGCTACACGATGACCCCACCTAACGTAAACAGTTGGCTGGTTGTCAGCGATAGAGCTGATGTCGTACTCGACGAACTGCCAAGAATCATCAGTCACTGCCGGAGGCCCGTCGTTTTCCCATGCAGGCGCCCAGGTACTTCCGTCGTTGGATACCTCAACTGTGGCATAGACATATGGCTGGTAGTCGGAATTAAGCCAGCGATAGAACCTCAAATGAACAGCGCTGTATTCTGAGCAGTCGATTGCCTGCGTCATCAGATAGTACGGACCTCCGACTCCGGTACCGTAATCTCCATTGAGGTTGATTCCATACACATTTGAGCCGGTGTAGCCGCTGGCAGGGTCCGGGTTGCCGTTCGATAAGCCCCCTTGACCCGCGGGTTCACCCCACTGCCATTCGCCGCTCGCCGACCAGCCGGGGTCACTGTCCATGCTTACTGCATAAATAGCACCGCCGATGCTTATCGAAACGGTTGCCACGTTGGAATCTCCGCCACTGGGTGGGCTACCACCGTCGTCGGCCTTGAACTGGAAGCTGTCTAAACCGAGGTAATTAGGTTCAGGCGTGAAAACGACCTTATTGCCGCTGCCGGCCAGTGTGTAAGGAGCGCCAGTGATTGCCCCGGCACAGGGGTCGCTTAAGTTCCCGTGGCCCGGCAATGACGTGATGCTATAGGCTAACACTCCTGGCGACTCGGGGCAACCCTCATCAGTAGCCATCAGGGTAATTGCCGCCATACCACCTTCAGTAGTAAACGCACTGATATCCTGCACTCGCGGTGGTGCTGCTATGCAGAAATAACTGCTGTAGCAATAGCACGCCGAACTTAGGCTGGATGTTATCTTGACGCTGTAGTCGCAATCGCTCGTCAAACTGCCATCGTCGGGCACCGGCCAGTCGTACGAACCATCATCGTCTGTACCGGCAGTAATAGTCCGCTCAAACAGGTCACCTTTATATAGCTCAATCTTGACATCACCGCACGAATTGCACTCAGAATCCCAGGTGATAGTAAGTACCGTGCCCTGCCCCACACAGCCGCCATCAGGTGAAGTAACTAAGCATCCGCAATTCATACCATCCAGAGATGTCACCCCGCTGCCGATTGGGTCGAGCCAGTCGCTCAGGCGGGTTGATGATGTTCCGCCCCCCGTCCACGATTTGTAGAATCGGCCGAACCAATCAGCTTTATCATTGCCACAGGCGGCAAGGCCCCCATGGAGCTGGCCTACGACCCTTTTCTCCTGGTTAAAGAGGGGGCATCCGGAAGAACCTGACTCAGTCGTCCCTTCATCAGTGCCGCTGTAGTCCCAATCCGCCACTCGCAGGTGCGTGCCATTGCCGGGACTGGAATCTCCCGCCCAGGAAGTGACGGTGACCTGGTCATATTCAAAGCTGATCTTCTTCAAGTCCGCTTTGGGGTGGTGAATAGCCACGCCGCTGGATGGTGCTGCAATGCCGCGGTCCCAGCCGGCAAAATAAACATCAAAGGCCGGGTCGGGGTCGTCATCAAGTTCCACCAGCGTAAAGTCCGAGTCAATGTGACCGGACCTGAAAATGGCACCGGACTGGGTATTACTGAGAGGGCCGGTTGTACCGCTGCAAGTGGAGGCTTCGTATTTCCAGTAGGCAACAATTGTGGGGGCAACGCCAACGTCAATACCACAGTGGTAGGCGGTCAAGAAATAAGGTTTGCCGTCTTCGGAGGTGTTATTCAACAGCACGCCCGTACACTGGGCGGAGCCGCCGTAGGTGACCATGGCGACTGAGCGTATCTGGTCTCGCCAGGGGTCGCCCTCAGGACAGGCAGCATTTACGTTGCACCAGCCTGAGTCACCGATGCCCTTATCCTTAACCAGCGGTTTAAGGCCGCGGTAACCGTGGTTAATCGAGCCCAATTCGAGCTGGAGTTGGTCCACTCGCGAGGTCGGGATGGTCAGTTCCACGACAATATCGTCCGAGTGTAGCAGTGGCGTCCACAGCTGACCATGCCGCTCATTATCGTCCTCGGTAAAGGCACCGAGAACCTCGGTGTGGTCGGCAGCGTAAATAAACAGACTGCTGTTGGGCGGCATAAAATAGCGGGTGAAGCCGAGATTTAAGGAGAGTGCTTCGGGCGAAGTTATCTGCAGCCGCCAGAGCAGGGTTTCATCATCGAGGTGTTCCCACGTGCCATTGGTACCGGGCGTGATTCGAACGCGGTTGGGGATAGCGAAGCGATAAGGCGCGCCATCCTGCTCCCGCCGCTCGTCCTCCAGCCGGACTGCTGCAAGGTCAATCGGCTCAGGGACAACCTGCTCCACAATCTCAAAGGGCTGGACCACACGAGTGAAAGCGGTCGGTTGGCGGCGCGGGCCGCCAGAACTTGCACCGGCGACAACACCGAGAAACAAAAGGGCAATTAAGAGAATCGGCCTTGTTCTACACTGGAAGGAGAGCCTCGCAAAGGGCTGAACAAGACTCCCCATAGACTGGCACGGATTCCTATCGCCCGTGATAGAGCTTAACGCTTTCTCAAGCCTTGTTTTGTTCACATCCTCTCCCATTTGCGTCATAAAAACTGCATTTCTCCTGGGGGGAGCCTGGTAGAAGACAGAAAGAAGCCTTAACTCAACTCCTCCGAAATTTATATATAACCAATTTTATATAATTGAGAGAAAAATATCAAGGAAAAATTATATAGGATCCCCTTGTATCTGCCCACATAATCCGGGGCAAATACCGACGCGAAAGTTGTTGACAAACGGCAAAAAACAGCCAAAAAGCACCGCCTATTACCCCAGAGCACCACTCACACAGCAAAGTTACGCAGCCCGCGCAGGCCATAACGTCCGATAATACATCACATACACTCAGTCTCTATCACTAATAACCGCTGCCTCCGCTGCCTCACGCTCCAAACCGCTCACGCCAAGAAAATCGCCACAATCCGCCCAAAGGCTTATAATGTGTAGATTCTAACAGGTTAAATGAGGGTTTTTCAATATATTTTTTTCTTGACAATTCCAAAGTCCGATAGTTAAATTAGGCCAAAAAGGTAATTTGGGGAAACACCATGTTGAAAGGATTTGGTTAAAGACGAGGGATGGATAAAATGAAGGATTTATTTACAACTGGCGAAGCCGCCGAGATTTGCAGGGTAAGCCAGCAGACAATCATCAGGTGTTTTGATTCCGGCCGACTGGAGGGGTTTCGTGTTCCAGGCTCAAGATTCCGCAGGATTCCACGTCAGAGCCTGGTCAAATTCATGAAGGAAAACGATATTCCTCTGGATAGCATTGGCTCCGGCAAAAAGAAAGTTCTTATTGTCGATGATGACGCTGAAATCGTCGAGCTTATAGCTGACGTTCTTGCCCGAGACGGCAGATTCGAAATCAAGACTGCATCCAGCGGCTACGAAGCAGGAATATCAACCCAGCGATTCCGTCCGGACCTGATATTGCTGGATTATATGCTGCCCGACGTCAACGGAAACGTCGTCTGCCAGACCATAAGAAGAAACCCCGAATTCGAAAGCATCAAGATTATTATTGTAAGCGGCGTCGTAAAACAGGATGAAATCGACCATCTGCTAAAATCCGGCGCTGAAGGCTTCATTAAAAAACCATTCAACATCGGCGAACTCACTGAAAAAATCACTGATCTTCTACAGATAAAATAGCAAGTAGTATAGTGGCTAAACAACCAGCGGGACAAAATTGAATGTTGGATAAACCCACCGACCCAACCGTACCTGACCAGGTAGAGCTTGTTATCCATAGACTCGACTCGCTTTCGATTTTGCCGTCAGTTGCGCTTCAATGTTTCCCCAAGCTCTTGAAGCCACAGTGGTCACCTTCAGATTTGGCCGAGATAGTTGAATCCAACCCCGTACTTTCTGCCAGGATTCTTTCACTTATGCATGAGCACGGTCTGCGTACTGCTGCTGAAAATGCCTTAGTCAGCCCGGCGCTCGAGCAACTGCCTGCACATCTGGTTCGCGACGCTCTTCTTTCTGTGAAGCTCTATCCGGGCCTTGGCCGGGATGACGACCGAGCACTGTTTAGAAAACAACTTGTAGTTCACTGTCTTGCGGTAGCGTGTTGTGCCGAAGATATTGCCGGAATCGCATCGTACCAAATAGATTCGCAATTGGCCTATACAGCCGGCCTACTGCATGATATTGGAAAACTTGCGCTAGACGAGGCGATGCCGAGAAGTTTTGCCGGTATAATCGAACAGGCAAAATCAGAACAAGCCTCCACATGTACAATAGCACAAAAACACCTGGGTACCGACCATACGCTCCTCGGCAAACGACTGGCCACGAAGTGGCATCTACCGAACCAGATTATGCTGGCTATCTGGCTGCACCACAGCAACACCAACGTAATCTCTGAACATATACCTCAAGCAAGGATTGCTCAAATCGTGCAGTTAGCTGATTTGGTTGCTCGACAATGCAACATAGGCCAGTCCGGTAGCTATAATCCAACCGATTCAGCGGATGCAATAGCATCGTCACTTGCAATTGGTACCGAGCGGTTAAAGCAAATCCGCGGAAAGCTGGCCGAGAAAGTCAAACAGAAATCCGGCGTTTTAGGTCTGGACTTGCCCAACGCCGCTAACAACTATTGTAATACCGTTCATACTGCCGCCGTTCGATTAGCGCAGGAACAGAGTAAACTATCACTGGAGAATCGCCAGTTGCAAACGGCTTCAAGCCATCTGGGTTTCGCAACGGATTTCCTACTGAGCATAAACCCGTTTGCCGAGCCGATAGATATAGCTGACAACTTAGCCGTTCGCTGGCAGGAGTTCTACCAAACAGGCCTCGTCTGTTTGTACCTGGCTGCCCCAGCTGAGGCACAACTCCTAAAAGCCGTCGTTGTGCAAGGCCCGTCGCAGACAAAGACGGTTTGCTTAAATGTCCCGGCTGAGGTGCCGGTGATACCCCAGGCGATAGCAAACAGCTTCGCGATTGTTGATGCTCAAGCCCATACTGATTGGTTGTTTGAGCAATTAGATGTTGATTTTGACTTGAGCCGGACGAAATTGGTGCCCTTACTTTCCAACGGCAAAGCAATCGGAGGTATTGTCTTTGAGTTCCGTTATCCGGCACAAGAAGAACTGCTTGAGGAGAACTTCAAAACAACCACTTCAATTGCAGGGGCCGTTTTAGGCATGGCTCTTGCCGCCGTGAGTCAGCAGCAGTTTGCTGAACAGTTTGCCCAGCTGCTCACCGGGCCCGTGGACATGCGGCCGCAGACTACCACGGAAACTCCACTGAAACAAGCACAGGCGGAGATTTTCGCGGCGGCCCCGCTCATTGCTTGGGCCGAGATGGCTGGTGGCGCGGCGCACGAATTAAATAACCCCCTCTCGGTAATATCAGGCCGGGCACAGATATTAGCCAAGAGCGAAACCGACCCCGAAAAAAACCAGATGTTACAACAGATTCGAGAAAATGCTGGCCGGTTATCCGCGATTATCGATGACCTAATGGCCTTTGCCGAACCGCCGCAACCCAGGCCAGTCCCGACAGATATTAAACAAATGCTCGATGAAGCCGCCCAGTTGACCGCCCAAAAACAAAATACCGAACAACTCGATATCCAAACTGACATCGACGAGGGTCTGGAAAATGCTCTTGTGGACTCGGCCCAGATTGTGTCGGCGATTGCAAATATTTTTTCCAATTCCCTTGAGTCTTACAATGAAGGTGTTGGGCCAATAAAGGTCGATGCTATTAGCGAGGCATCCGGCGACTTCGTAAAGCTAAAAATCAGCGATTCTGGCCGTGGAATGGACGCCGAGACCCTTCAAAAGGCAACCCAGCCATTCTTCTCTGCTAAGCCTGCCGGGAGAAAGCGAGGAATGGGTCTTGCCCACGCCCAGCGAATCATCCAGCTGAACAATGGCTCACTTGAGATAACAAGCCGACCCGGCGAGGGAACCACCGTAACAATCCTTCTGCCACTTAAGTAAATTCCCTGCTGTGAAAAAGTTAAACCCACAGGACAGAACGACCAAATCAGTACTAAACCCGGCAAACCCGGTGCTCCCAGCGGCCAAGGGAGCAGCAAAAACAATACCTCGCTCCGCTCCTTCACGATTTAGGGGGTGTTTCATTTATAAAAGCCCGTCTTAGATTTTTCTTCGAACGTCGGTCCCTTAGCATTCGTAATATATTTGAATGGATTCCGCGCGGGCTGGGGTTTAAACTCCTCTTCCTCCCTCCGGCCTCAGCCCGCTATTTTTATGCTTGCACCACGCACCACAAAATCAGCCCTGACAGCAAACTACAGACGTCAGCAGATTAAAATCCAATATTTCCCGCTTTTTCCTTGACTACCAGACAAAGGCCGGTATGATTTCATCATCTCTTGCTGCTTTGAGGCAAGAGACAGGAAAGGAGCGAGAAATGATGGAACTCACTTCATCAGGGCTTCTGCCGGTACTAAGGTGGTATCGTTGCGCATTTGGGGCGATGCAAAAACACGCAATTTTTGCGGAGGAAAAAAGATGAAGCACCTGTGCCGAAGGTTAACAGGCAGATGTACATCGTGTGGCCAGAAGCTCAACTCAAAACAAACAACAACATCGCGGATTGTGGAAATCAATAATAAAGGCAGCCGGTTAGCTTCACGATTGGGACGCATGCCTCAAACGCAAAGCTGTAAGAAATGTAACAGGATAGTCTTTGAGGGCCAGCCGGGGTTCGTCCAGAATTATTTGCTCATTGACATGGGATTAAGCATATGCCCGAATAAGTAACCTGTCGTAGCTATACTCTATATACCGCCTGCTTTATATCTGCGGATTCGATACGACCTACTGCTCGACCTACGTAACGCAACGCCGAGAAGTAAATATGCCGAACTGGGGCTGGGAAAGACGGACAATGAGAAATTTTTGTTCCGGGCGCGATGTTTTGGAATTTGCGATTGCCAGAGAAGCGGAATCCTACGAGTTTTATATGGACTCGGCCGAACAAGTAGAGGACCCAGCGCTGGTCAAGGCCTTCGAATCTCTCGCCCAGGAAGAATTAAAGCATAAGGGTAAGCTGGAACTGGAAGTCATGAAAACAGGCCGGGTAGTGACAACAGCAGTCAATGTAATCTGGCCTGAAGTCGCCGATTACAGGGTGGATATCGAGCCCGAACCAAATGTGGCCTATCAGAATTTGCTCAATTTAGCGATGCAAAAGGAAAAAGCGTCCTTGAGATTTTACATTGATTTGGCGGCGACGGCTGAAAATAGAAACTTCCGCGACACGCTTTTGTCGCTGGCTGAGGAAGAAGCCAGGCACAAAGCCCTGCTCGAAATTAAATATGATGATATACTGCTAAAAGAAAACTGACCGACCTCACCTTTTTCAGATTGGCACCCCCAAATGGTAACGTACCATCGCCAAAAGGCTTTCGGCTGTTAATCCACCCGCTTTGCCAAGGTTTCCCCGTCCTTTTCAAATTCAACTTCCTCCCTGCGTATTTCGACCACCTTGTAGCCTCTTATTGTATCTCCCTCGTGGACCACCTCGCCGTACACTATGGCGCACGGATTCTCCTGATTGTACATTATCCCGGTTACCATTCCCCTATTGGCCGTTAAGAATTCCCAAAGCGGTATCTGTGCCTCACCTGCCCAAATGCTGTAAACCACAATCCAAACAACTACATTAACCGCCAACAGCAGCAAGAACTTCACTTTCTTATTCAGCCGCGATGCACTCGCTGCCTGCCGGACAGCCGGCCCCGTTGGACGCGCAGCTTCATCTTCCGCCAAACCGGTATTCAACGTCATGTACTTTAAAACCATATTCTAACCCCGCAGCTATTTAATATATTATGAATATATTTCGGCAGATTCAGAATGGTACTTTATTCGCAGTTTCGCCGGTTCCGATAACACAGGACAAAGACAGTTCCACCGCAAAAAAACCCAAGTTATTCGGGTTTCGTGCCTTGACAAGACCAAGAACTTGCTTATACTCAACAGTATGCGAATTAGCCGCATTAGAGCCGAAACCGTTAAACTGGCTGGAGAAGTCAGCAATCACTTTCTCCAGTGAAAGGAGGTTGCTACCGTGCAGAAACGAGTGGGTAAAATATGTTTACTGGTAGTATCGTGCCTGTGTGCCGGCGCGCTATTGACAGTTCTTCTGACTTCGCGAGGTATTCAGAGCGCCGAGGCGGCGGTCCTCACAACAAACAAGGCAGAGATATTATTTGACGGAGAGAAGATAGAGGGTCTGAAGGACTTTTCGTACAATGCATCCTGGAGCCGCCGACCCAGCGACGACGAGGTTGGAGTGATGAATATAAAGGGCAGCATCAGCGTGCATCCAAACAGTCAGTTGCTAAACGACCATATGGATGCCAACAGCTCCTTTGAAATCATCCTTTCCATAACGCAGCAGTCGCATCCTCGGGGGCAGGAAATCAATCAGTTCGTCCTTGAAGGGTGCCGTATGGATAACAGAAACTTCCATTTGGACGCGGAAGGCTACGCCGTTACCACGTACGCATTCACGGCCCAGCAGATACAGTCGCGAACATGGCAGCTACAGTGAGGCACGTCAACGGCCCAAAGGATTCAAACAACGAGTTACTCAACCACCACCTGGACAACAATACTTCTTAACACCCCGGGAAAGTGTTTGTTCATTGGAAAACCAGATTAAATCATAGCACAAGGGCTTAAGAATGTGAGGCAACAAAACAGAAACCAGATATATGTCACCGAGCTGAAAAATTCTGTAATACAATACCCCCCACAATGAAAAGCACCCCTATTATTGTTGAGACAAGAATCTTCTCACCCACCACAAAATAAATCACCACAAGGGAAAGAAACGGAACCAAATAGATTAAGTTGGCAACATGCGCGGTGGTGCTCGACAGCTTTAACGCTCTTAGCCAGACCAAGAAAGTTATCCCCATCTCAAACAAGCCGACGTAGACTGCGCCGAGCATGCCGTAAAGGTTCGTAAGCTCCACTTCTGCAAAAAGCAGCATCGCAAAAAATGTGAATACAGACCCAAACGCAAAATTAAGAAATAATTTCACAACCTCATCGCGTCTGTCTTTTATGTTGTAAATCCAGAAGACCGCCCATATTACCGAGCTGCCCACTGCTAATATTACGCCCGTGGGACTGGTAAACCTAAATCCGAAAATATCCCCCCGAGTGGAAATTACAAAGACTCCGAAAAAGCTGATAATTACCGCAAGAATGCTCATTGGCTTAATCTTCTGTTTTAGCAAAGGTATTGAGAGCAAAACGAGCATTACCGGCCAAATAAAATTTAGCGGCTGGGCCTGCTGTGCGGGCAGCAGCGAATATGCCTTAAACAAAACAACGTAATAAAGGAAAGGATTAAGAAAGCCCAAAAGGGCCGAATGCAAATAATCTCTCTTGGCCAGCGTCTTGAGCAAGCTCACCTTCTTTTGAAATAACAAACAGCAAAAAAGAACAACTGTTGATACAATGGCCGAATAAAACAAAAGGGGCAGAACATCCAAATAACGCAGTGAAATCTTGAAAGCGGAGGCAACGGTAGACCACAGTAAAACTGTAGCCAGAGCATAAAGATAAGCCTCTTTTTGTTTTGTCATAAATCATCCTGCTAAAATGAACGCGCCCCATATGATACAGAACCTGATTGCAATACGAAACAAGTTTTTATACCGACCGCGACAAAATCTCTGGACAGCACAACAAAGATAAGTTAAGAATGAGAGGGCTGGTTTATGAGATTAAAGGCAGGACAATCCGTTCTTGGATGTTCCAGTTAAATAAGCCCCTCGTACCTTAGGTGTAGCAATATCACAAAGAAAAGACAAAACAAAAAAATTTTGAGGACAATCGCAATATGGAAAATAAAAACAGTTTCACCCTAATGGAAATATTGGCACTAATTTTGATTGTTGTCATTGCGACAACAGCTGGATGCAACGGTTTACCGCAGCCTGTGGAATCAGCAAAATACCCCCTTACCCCCCAAGAGAAAACGATGCTTTGGAACGGTCGTGATTTTACCGGCTGGAAGCTGTTTGTCGAGGACAAAAGCGTAGATGCGGCGGCAGTTTGGTCTGCCAAGAACGGTGTTATCCACTGTACAGGAAAGCCCTTTGGCTACATGCGGACGCTGGCTGATTATACAAACTATAAGCTGCACGTTGAATGGCGATGGGTTGAAGGACCCAGCAACAGCGGAATATTTATGCACATGTGTGAACCCGACAAGCTCTGGCCCGACAGCATCGAATGCCAGTTGATGTCCGGCAGGGCGGGAGACTTCCATGCGATCGGAAATACAGACTTTAAGGAGCGTGTGGACAAATCGTCGATTCGCGTTCCGAAGAAAGCCCAAGGCAGTGAAAAACCGATAGGCCAGTGGAACACGGCGGATATCTTCTGCTGCGAGAACACTATCCGTATCTTCATCAACGGTGTATTGCAAAACGAAGCAAGTGGAACAACGGTCAGCTCGGGAAAAATATGCCTGCAGAGCGAAGGTGGACCAATCGAGTTTCGCAATGTTTACATTGAGCCGCCTAAAAAATCAGTCTGCCAAACAAAGATCACGCCGCAGACCGCAACATGTCCAGATAGCACCAACGGATTTGTCCCCATTTTCGACGGCAAGACCTTCGCAGGCTGGGAGGGAAACCTTGATGTTTTTAGAATCCAGGACGGTGCTATCATCGGCGGCTCGCTTGGCAGGAAAGTTGCGCGTAACGAGTTCCTATGTACGACGAAAGAATACAGCGACTTCGAGCTTCGCCTGCAGGTCAAGCTGTTGGGCAAAGATGCCAACGCAGGGATACAGATACGCAGCCGGCGTATCCCGGACCACCACGAGATGATTGGCTACCAGGCGGACATGGGCCAGCATTACTGGGGTTGTCTGTACGACGAGTCTCGCCGCCGAAGAGTACTTGCCCACGCAAACCGCGAAGAATTAGACAAAGTGTTCAGACTTGCCGATTGGAACGATTATGTCATCCGGTGTAGCGGCAAGCGAGTCCAGCTTTGGATGAACGGCTACCAGACTGTTGACTACACAGAACCGGACGACACTATCGAGCAAAGGGGAATTATTGGCCTGCAAATCCACGGCGGACCGCCCAGCGAGGCTTGGTATAAAAATATTCGCATAAAAGAATTTAGCGAGACGAAGTAGAACAAAGATAAAAAGCCACACCTAATATCCACCGAAACACAGAACAGACCTCTCCGAACTGCATAACAAATTTAAAACTCCTCCGGCAAAGAACGCAGACCTCCCTCACTCGGAATCAGAACAAGGACGCTGCCCACAGTTCATTGCTTGAGTACGGAAGTACGACGAATAATAAGTCCGAAAACCCCGATAAACAAAAGGGCAACTACTTCACTCAATATGCTACCCGGCAAGGTCCCCAACCACATCGAAACTAATAATCGATTATTTATAGGGCTACCGCTCAATCAGTCTTCCAACATTTTTCTGCGCCTAAAGCCAGCCTTTTGATAAGCCGAACTTAAAATTCGGGAACCATCATAAATTTAATTACTAAAAACAAAGGCCTCATGGACCACAAACAACGACACAGAAGATTGCGCCTGCTTACAAAAAAGCTCGACAAAGAGCGCAAAAAGCAGGCCAAAAAGATAGATATACTTTGCAATGACCTGATTGCGGCCCAGAAGGAATTCATCAAGAAACTAAACACCATCAGTTTCACGGCGGATTTCTATGAGACAATCATCGGGACCACCGATATAAGGAGCCTAATCTTTACGGCGGGCAAACTCATCAAAGACCAAATCTCCGATGCGAACATCGTGTTCTTTCTGCGTCAAGCAGAGAGTCTCGAACTACATATGTTCGAAAGCGACCGGCCAATTACAATGGAAAAGCAGCATCTGGAGAATTGCTTCACTCCCGAAGTCGTGGAAAATATATGTAAGTCAAACAAAATATGCACACTCGAAGATATGTTTGCAATGGGTCTCGCTGGCAGCCCGGCTGGCCTAAATAAACTCTCAGCAGTTACAGTCCCCCTTGGCCGGCTCGGCCCCTCATTGGGCTTTATACTGATTTACCGCTCATCGAAAAACAAATTAACCGCCGATGAGCTAAACAACATCTCCGCAATAACAGGCGGGTTATCCCAAGCAATTGCTTCCTGCCAGGTACTTTCTCACTGACACGACCTAAGAATGCAATGTCAAGCCTATCCACCTTATCAGTCCCCCGTAAACAGCGGCGCCCGTGATAATAAAAGCAGGATGTATCTTTGTCAGAACAAACAATGCAAACGAAGCTACAATAACGAATAAATATTTCAACTGCAAAACGCCGCTTTTGTCTACCAACTGTACCGCTACGGCAATTATCATCGCAAAGACAGCATATTGAACCGCCTCCAAGCCGGCTTTTACAAAGGGGACGTCTTTGTACTTTGAGTAAACCAACGAGGCAAGCGCTATAAACAATACCGCCGGCAGCAAATTCGCAATGTTGGCTACTACCGCGCCGGGCACTCCGGCAACCTTATAGCCGGTATAGGTCGCGAATTTAATCGATATAGCACCAGGGCAAACTTTAACAATACCAAGAACTTCTAAAAACTCGGGCTTGTCAAGCCAGTGATGGCCTTGTACAACCTCCCTCTCAATCAGAGGCAAAAAGGAGTATGCACCACCAAACGCGAACAAACCGATCCTTAAAAACGCAATGAAAAGTTCAAGCAAAACCATTCTATAACTCCCGTTATCAATGCCCGCCGCCAAGCATCATATCCACAGCATGCGGCAGGACGTCCAAAATTATCTCCAACGATCCTTTCGCGCCTTTCGAACTGCCCGGCAAATTGATAATGAGCGTTTTGTTGCGAATACCTGCCATACCTCGCGAAAGAACAGCATGTTTAGTTTTCTTAAGACCTTCAGCCCTCATCATTTCGCTCAGGCCCGGAACCATTCTCTCACATACCGAACTGGTAGCCTCCGGCGTAATATCACGAGGCCCAAGTCCCGTCCCGCCAGTGGTTAGAACAATGTCAACTGTGGCCTTATCAGAAAGAGACCTTAGCTCATTGGCGATTGCCTTTTGATCGTCCGCTACGACTCTCCTCTCGCATATCTCAAATCCGGCTGCGGTCAACATGTCTTCGATAGTTTGGCCGCTTACATCCTCTCTCTTGCCCGCCGCACAACTGTCGCTGACCGTCAATATAGCTGCCTTAATCATTATCAGTAACCACCTCTATAACGTCCCCGACCTTTACCGAACCGTCCTTGGTTACTCTTGCAAAGACACCTTCCCGCGGCATAATGCAATCACCAACCTGCTCAAAAATCTCACACCGGCTGTGACATTCTTTGCCGAACTGTGAAATCTGCAACTCCGCACCTTTACCAAGTCTAAGCTTACTGCCGACCGATAACTTTAACAGGTCAATACCTTCCGTCGTGATATTCTCAGCAAAATCACCAGGCGAGACCTTCGCTCCCTTTGCAAGCATCTGGTCTATGGATTCGCTGGCCAGCAAACTCACCTGTCTCTCCCAATTACCCGCGTGAGCATCTCCGACAATGCCAAAGTCAGTTCGCAGTTGGGCCTCGGGTACATTGACTTTCCGCGTACCCTTTTCTTTGGAAACGGATATCGCTTTAATCCTGCCTCTTATAGTCGCCACTTTTTCCACCGGTTTTCACAATCAGCCCTACCTGGGTTATAGTCATTGCCCTCGTTGTATATTTTAGCATATCATAAATTGTAAGACAGGCCGTAGTCACCCCGCAAAGGGCCTCCATCTCTACACCGGTCTTGCCTGAGGACCTGACCGTTACCTCTACATGGACCGATTTATCCTGCTCATTAAGGGTAAAATCAACATTGACGGCCTCAATCAAAATCGGATGGCACATCGGAATCATCGCCGGTGTTGATTTTACCGCCTGTATAGCAGCCACTTTTGCCGTCGCAAGCACATCGCCCTTGATACAGCTGCCCTGCTTGACAACTTCAAAGGCTTCAGCACCAAGAACAATACACCCGGATGCCCTTGCGGTCCTGACTGTGACATCCTTGCCGCTTACATCTATCATGCCACCATCTGCCAAAGTTGTTAACCTCCGACATTGCGCATAGAGAATTCCTCTGTAAAGGAATTTAATTTTGTGTACCCGCGTTTTTCCGCGATTATCTTTTTCAGCAATGCCAGTATCTGCCCATCGTCGGCACCGCTTCTGATAAGTTCCTTCAAGTCATAGCTGTGCACGGCATACAGACACGGCCTGACCTTACCATCACTCGTCAGCCGCAGCCGATTGCACGACCGACAAAATACCTTCGTTCTGCCGCTTATAAAACCAACGCTCCCTGCCGCATCCTTTATCTTGAAATATACCGCAGGCCCGTTGCTACTAGGTACGACCGCAGCAGCCAGCCGACCAAATCTATCCTCAATACTTTTGCGCACTTGGCTGTTTGGCACAAAGGAGCTCTCCGGTGGCGTATCTTTGTTTGTCGGGCAGTACTCTATAAACCTGATCCCTACCGGCATCTCCACACTCAATTTCGCCAACGCAAAAATATCTGATTCATTTATCCCCTTTAAGATAATCGTGTTAATCCTGACCGGTACCAAACCCACTTCTATCGCCTTGCGAATACCGGCCATTACGTTCCCCAGGACATCAAATCCGGTAATTCGTTTATAGCTATCTCTCTGTACCGAATCCAAGCTCACGTTGACTCGCATCAGGCCGGCAGCCTTCAGCTGTTCAGCCATCTGCTCAAGCAAAACACCGTTGGTTGTAAGTGCCAAATCTTCAATGTTGGAAACTACAGCCAGTTCCCTTACAAGCTCTATTACATTCCTCCTTATCAGCGGTTCGCCGCCCGTAAGCCGAACTTTACTTATGCCGCATTCTGCAAACAGTCTTACAATACGCTGGATTTCTTCGAACCGCAGTATCTCCCTGCGGTTTATGTACTCGCAATCATCTAAGCAATGGCAATAAATGCACCGCAGATTGCACCTGTCGGTGACCGAAACTCTAAGATAGTCAATCTTCATCGTCGCTCAATAAGTAAAAACTCTTTCGTTTTTTTTATCAAATCCGCCTGACCGTTACCACTGCTCCCTCTTTTACTTCGCCAATGCCCTTCGCAATACAGACCAAGCCATCCGCACCGCACAACGCGTTGAAATGCGCCGAGCCGTGATATTCGACAGGCTCAACAGTACATTCATTGGTAATCCTGACCGGGACCCACGATGGCCTTCCCGGCTTTCTTCTCGAAACGCACCTTGCCAGCTGCGCCTTTATCTCAAGAGGTTTATAGTCATGGCCCATTAGTTTATATAGAAATGGCTTGACCAAAAGCTCGCATATCACAAAACCCGAAACAGGATGGCCGGGCACACCAAAACAAAACACGCTCGCAGAGCACCCAAAGACCGCAGGCTTTCCCGGCTTGATTAGAATTTTCTCGAACATAAGCTCAATGCCGTTTTCTTTCAGAATCCCCGGAACAAAGTCGAAATCGCCAACCGAGACCCCTCCCGAAATAAGGACAACGTCATTTTCCCCTATCGCCGCCTTAACAGCCGCATCAATGGCCTCTCTCGTGTCCCTGACAATACCGTAATTTTTTGTAATCGCCCCGACGGCATCGACCTGAGCCGCAAGCTGGTAACTGTTGCTGTCCCTTACCTGCGGCAGGGATGGCCTTTCTGATGGTTCGACCAGCTCGTCGCCCGTGGCCATGATTCCAACCCGCGGCCTGACAGCTACACAGGCATTCACGCACCCAACCGCAGTCAAAGTTGCAAAGTGCTGAGGCCTGATAACTGTACCTTTCCTGAGGACTACCTGGCCTGCCTTTATGTCTTCAGCTTGCAAACATATATTGCTCTCGGTCTCCTTGCCGGTAAACCGAACCGTGTTATCAGTCGGATTTTCCGTAAACTCAATCATTACGACACAATCAGCACCTTCCGGGACCTGGGCACCGGTCATAATCTTGGCGCATTGGTTCGGCCCGATTGTCCTTTTAGGAGACACCCCCGCCGGAATCATCTCGATTACCGTAAGTTCGTTAGCAAGGTCCTCCCTCCTGCAGGCGTAGCCATCCATCGCCGACTTGTTAAAAGGCGGCATATCGATATCCGACTTGACATCCTCGGCCAAAACTCTACCTGCCGCGCTGGCGATATCAACACGCTCGGTACCGAGCAGCCGGGCTGAGTCCAAAACAATCTCGAGGGCTTTCTCAAACGGTATCATCGTCTCTCTTACCAACAAATTCCTCGTAATCCCCCGTCGTGTTGAGGTTTTTTATCACCTCGTTGTCCCCCAAGTCAACATATTTAATCTTGCAGCCGCTTAATGCATCCATTATACGATAATTCCCTGATAGCAAACCAGCCGCAATACCGGCAACGACACCTTTCTTATACACAGCAAAAAGAGGCTCATACCTAGACGGCCCGCGCCTTGGCACCACAGCATCAAACTCACGGCCATCCCTTAGCATCGCCCTGACAAGGGCCATATCAACCTCCGGCATGTCGCAGGCTACCACAAAGTTCAATTCGCTCGCCGACGCCTTTAATGCCGATGCAATACCCCCAAGCGGCCCCCTACCCTCAACTTCATCCGGAATAACCTCCACACCAAGAAAGCTGTACTTGGATTTGTCGTCCGCACTTATAAGGATTTGGTCAAAGTAGGGACGAATCTGACCTATGATATGTTCTATCATCGGCTGCCCCCCAACTGGCAGCATGCTCTTGTCCTGTCCCATCCGAACACTGTTACCGCCGGCCACTATTATAGCAGTCGCCTTGAGCTTGCAGGACCATCTGCCGTCGGCAAGCTCAACCTCATCGGTGCCAATATCAAATTCACTTCCATCGAAACGCACAATCCTGTCTGCGTACCGAACAACATCTTTAGCAGAAGCCTTATAGTTTTCCTCGCCGCGGCGCTCAACCATAAAAAATAGTCCCGGCTCAACAACTCGCCGAAGACTGTTCGTCTCACAGACTGATACCGCACCGACACCTGTAATATCCAAAAGCGCCGCTATACCCTCCTCAAGATGCGCCTTCAAGGCCCGCAGCCAGAAGACCCGGCCGGCACCCGATGCCAGCATCCTGCACGTGTCCTTATCACCGTTGGCATCGGTTTCCTCGACAATCTCATATGCACCCTGAAGCGATGAACAAACACCGCATTCTGATTCACCGCGAGGACAGCCGCTCTCAGCATCCTCTACCGTCGTCACTTTTATCCCAATGATGCTGCACCGCGAACTGAACCTCTCGATTAACGAGCACGCAAGTTTGGTCCTTCCAGCGCCCCGGGCCATAGCGCCAACCATCAACATACCTGGAACTTGAATCATCTTCGGCACCGAGCGTTTACTGGGCCTTCTCCGAAATCACCAGACTGATTGTCTCAACTTCACCAACGCCGCGTAAGGATTTGGCCATCCCAATAACAGTCTGAGAAATAATATTCCGAGCAAAACTATTCAGTTCAATCTCCTCGCCGTTGACCTTCAATTGGACCTCGGCCGTCGACTCCTGATTCGGTTCACATACCGTCAGCCTTACTCCTCAATCAGCTTCCCTAAAGCCTTATGCACAACGTATAAACCTATTCTACAGAAAATAACGCCTTATACCATTACTTTATTGCATCCCCACTCATCTTGCCCTTGAATCACCCTTCTCGCCACGCCAGCTGCCAAAAACAAAAAAAATATCTATACCGTACTTCGCTCGCCCTTCGATTATCCATAGCCTACAGGACCTGATACGTTAGCGCAGAGGTATTCACCACAATGCAAAACTCTCCAAAGGGCAGAAATAAATCAGATATGGAAGGTTCGTTTGCGAAGGACTTTTTCGGCCTGAAGATAGTCAGAATCGGCCTCGGATTGTGACAGCCGTGCAAAGCCGCTTATTAACGATATTTTTGCACATCTTCTGCCTATCAGTGCTAAAATTACACAGTTTGCACTTAATTTTCTTGCAAAGTCGGCTTTTTTTGCTATTTCTTAGCATTGATTTGACTGCTTAAAGTGGCATGGGCAGGTAGCTCAGTTGGTAGAGCAACGGACTGAAAATCCGTGTGTCGGCGGTTCAAATCCGCCCCTGCCCATTCGGCAAGTTACGCCTTCTCAAGTACTTACGCCTTACAGTTTTGACCTGCCATCGAATCCCGGACCCTCGCAAAGCAGATTACCCGGTTAAAGCCGAAAAACAGGCAAATTGCCAAAAATTTGAAAAAATCGTAAAAATTGCAGATTTTTTCTTAGAAAGTGCTTGCAAAAGCCTTTTAGGGGGTTATAATGATAGGTGAACATATATAAGTTCTTTTCTTCTATAACATCTTGGTTTGTGAGGTGGTGTAGATTTTTATAAGTTTGAACTATATCCACTAAATGACAAGCTGCCTCACAAGGGCTGAAGCCTTTAGGTTTCAGCCCTTTTCTTTGCGCCCTACGCAAGCCAAACCTGTCCTTCGACCTACGTGGCGAGGTCCCAAATCGCGGGCAGGCTGTCACTGCATGCGATTATGGAAACTGCGGAATGAATACCTGGGTCTGCAGTCCGCCACGAGAGTCTATCGTCTCGCGGCGGAAAAGACCCCTTAATTATGCGGCCTTGCATTTATCAGAGCAGCCAAAAGAACATGCCTTAATCTGTCAACGCTGAGGCTGTTGAGGTAATCTTCGGTGAAATCAAACCTGAATCGCCCTTTGAAATTTCTGATGCGTCTTGTAAGCTCCCCCCTGCCTAAACAAGCGACCGAAGTTGCCGTCTGTTCCAAATCTTCCTTCGAAGCCATCTTTCTGCCCTTTTGAATGACCACTGCACCAAATAGGGTGTGCGCCAGTAGTATCGACTACGATGTTGGAGCACTTTGGCGCAAAATTCTACAAAGCGGCTCAAGTATCCAAATCAGTTTGTTATCGAACTAAATTTTTTTTGTCATTTGGCTAATGGTCTGATAACTTTGGACTATGAAAACAGAACAGCTAAACTACTATCTGCCACCCGAGTTGATTGCCCAGCAGCCGCCTGCCGCTCGAAGCGATTCAAGACTGCTGGTCCTCAATCGCCCCGGCGGTGAACTTATCGACAGCCGGTTCAGCAAAATTGGCGACTTCTTGCTGCCCGAGGACTGTCTTGTGCTAAACGATACAAAAGTCTTGCCGGCCCGTTTCTTCGGCCAGCGAAGCAACAAAGGCAAGCTCGAAGGCCTGTTCCTGGCTGAGGACAAGCCCGGTATATGGCGGGTAATGCTAAAAGGAGCACGCAAACTAACATCAGGCCAGACTATTTACCTAAAAGATAAATCACAGAAGGACCTCTGCAGTGCGGAAATCCTCGACAAATCCACCCAGGGCGTATGCAGGCTCAAAATATCAGCAAAGGAAGATACCCAGACTATCCTTGACAAAATAGGCTATCCCCCCCTACCGCCATATATCAAAAGAGGCACGGATCTTCGCCAGGCACAAATAGATAAGAAGCGGTATCAAACGGTTTATGCCTGCCATACCGGCGCCATCGCCGCGCCCACGGCCGGACTGCACTTTACTGATGAACTAATCGAGCACCTAAAGAACAGGCAGGTACGCTTTGCATACATAACACTGCACATAGGAACAGGCACATTTAAGCCCATAACCACAGAGAACGTCGAGGAGCACAAAATACACAGCGAACGATTCAGTATCGATGAAGCAAATTCACAGATAATAAACGCGGCGAAAGAGAAAGGCCGGCGAATAATAGCCGTCGGCACTACTTCGGCGCGGACTCTCGAGACAGTGGCCGTCAACTCACGCATAGAAGCCGCCCGCGGCACCACTGACCTTTTTATCAAGCCCGGCTATAACTTCAAAATGCTCGACGCTATGATAACCAACTTCCATCTGCCGCGGTCAACACTGCTGGCATTAGTCGCTGCATTTGCCGGGTTGGAGAATATCATGCTAGCGTACCAACACGCTATCGACAAACGATACCGCTTCTACTCTTACGGCGACGCAATGCTTATAATCTAAGATAGTCAGGAGAAACAATCGGCAGCTACAATTGAATTGAATATATACCAAGGAGTTACCAATGAAAGCAAGGAACATGCGATTGCACTACCTGTGTCTGATTAGCTCGTTTTGTCTGACTGCCATTCACATGTGTTCTGCGGCTGCAGCCGACGAGTTCGTACCCGATATCAACTCATCCGGCTATAAGCAGTGGCTTAACGGCACGTGGCGGTTTCGCCTCGACCCCAATAACATCGGCGAAAAAGAGCAGTGGTGCAAGCCCGCAAGTCTCGACGAGTGGAAAGCTGTCGCAGTCCCCTCGACTTATAATATTTATGAAAAAGACTTGAAACGCTATCGGGGAAAGGGCTGGTACAGTAAGAGCTTCAGGCTGGAAAAGAAGCTGGAAAAAAATGAGCACGTAATCATACGGTTTCTGGGTGTTCCCATTCGAGCCAAAGTCTGGCTAAACGCAAAGATGCTCTCCCAGCATCTTTTTCCGTATACAGCCTTTGAATTTGACGCCACCGAATATCTGAATTCTGAAGGCGAAAACGTTCTCGTTGTGCAGGCCGACAATAAAGCGTTGGAGCGAGCAATTCCCGACCCCAAATGCATCGGCTGGTGGTTTTGCGGTGGCATCTGTCGGGACGTTTATTTAGAGGTGCGTCCTGCCATCGCTATCACGAATCTCTGGCTGGACACAAGAATGACAGGACAGAAGTGGAGCTTCGCTGCAACAGCCATTGTGACAAATTACGCCAAAAAGCAGGTACATAACTCAATCACCGTCAATTTAAAAGACCCGGACAAAAAGGCTGTATGGAAAAAGACTAAGGATATCATCGCCAAACCCGGAGAGAACAACATTGTTCTAAGCGGTTCTCTCACCAGCATCCAGCCATGGTCTCCTGATAGCCCAACGCTATACGAGATGACAGCATCAATAGAAGGCGAGGGGCCTTACAGTCGGACGATAAAAACAGGATTTCGACAGATAGAAACGCGCGGCAGCGGTATCTTTCTCAACGGCAAGAAGATGCTCCTGCGAGGCATGTCACGCCACGAGTTTCTGGCAGGTCACGCAAATGTCATCTCGCGCGAAAGGACCCTTGAGGACATCAAAGACTTCAAGGAGCTCGGTTGCAATTTCCTGCGCACCGCACATTATACACAACACCCATACCTCCACGAGTTGTGCGACGAGTATGGCCTGCTGGTCTGGACCGAAATACCCGCCTGGCAGTCAATCAGCGAAGTGCTCTCAGACCCGGCAGTAATCGAAAAGTGGGGCAAGCCCCAGATCGCCGAGATGATAAACCAGTACCGACGTTATCCCTCGGTGGTTGTATGGTCGGTGGGAAATGAATTCAACTCGGAAAGAAAGGACGTCGCCAGATATGTCGAGCAGACTACCGATTTTGTCCGCGAAATGGACCCAACCCGCTTGGTGACATTCGCCTCGCACAGACGCAAGAACGATGTGTGCTTTGGGTATGTAGATTTCATTGCCATTAACGAATATTACGGCTGGTACAACGGAGACATCAACGACTTAGGGCCTTGCCTGGACTGGTTGCATGAAAACTTTCCGGATAAGCCCATACTGGTGAGCGAATTCGGTTCAGGAGGTTCCGCTGACGCCGCATCAGAGACCTGGCCTACGAATGACCAGGGATGCTTCAGTCTGGATTGCCAGGTCAGATTTCTCAAAGCCCATATGGACCAGATCTTCGCACCTGAGCGCCGAGATTATGTGGCCGGTGGCCTGATTTGGCTCTACAACGATTTTGACAACTTCGCCACCGGTGTTTGGCACAAACGCCCGCCAAAATGGATGGACGTCAACCTCAAAGGCCTGGTCACAATAGACCGCAAACGAAAACCAAGCTTCGACACGGTCAAAAGCTACTTCCACTCCCTCGATAAGTAGCGAAGGACAAAATCGTTGCTATTCGATTTTAACAAGGATAACCCAGTCTTCGTCTGTATCTTTCGGCGGATTACCGATGGAAACTTCCCCTGGGCCCTTGACTTTCTCGATTGAGCCGGTCTGCAATTCACCGCCTGTTCGCGGATTATACCAATGCACCGTATAACTGCCCGCTGTTAAACTCAACTCCGTGGTTCCTCCCTTGGGCAGGTACACAGCATACACATCACCGGGCCTGGCCAGACACCACCCCCTCGAAACCAAAGAATCATCCGGTGACATCTGGTAGAATGGCAGATAGTTGTGAAAGAACTCAAGCGCATAACGCGTCAAGTCCCACAGATGGTCCCGGCTGCGCCAGTCCTCACAGTTCAGGTCGTTGTGAGCGAACTTGTATCCGAAGTACCACTCACAGCCGGCCCCGCCTGCCATGAGGTTGCCCCAAAGGCAATTTTTGCGAGGCTCATCATGGGTTGGGTCATTCGCATCAGGCTTAACTCCATTGGCACCATGACCGAATTCATCCAGACAGACAATCCACTTCCGGCCGTGCAGTGCCGAACGCTCGACCCACTTTAGCGTCTCCGAATGAGTGTCAGAGCCGCTCTCGTTCATCTGAAGAGATGTCCCGTCGAAGTCAGCGTAGCCGAGAAGCGGATTGTAAACCTCATCGTATTTTTCCGGAAAGGTGTGCACCACGACAGGATGTCTGTAAGGGTCGTTATTCTTGAAGAAACTTGCAAATGCCTTCCTCTGCTCATCGGTATTGGTATTCTCCTCGCCCAAATTCCAAACCAATCCAAGGTGATGGCCGAAGCGGGCAATCAACTCGCGGTAATAAAGCTTCCGCTGTATTCCCAGCCCGCCGCCGTCAAGCCCCTGGTCGTTCTCCTGCTCCTGAGTAATGATGTGCATCATCAGGCCGAGTCTGTCCATATGCGAAAAGACAATCTCCCACTGGTCAAGCTTGCTGCAGTCGAATCGCAATTTCTCATCGGGCCGTATCCAAGGCCAAACATCTTTGCCGTCACCACCGTCAAGATTATATGTGACAAAATAAACACTGTTCATACCCTTCGAGGCAAGGTAATTCAAAGCGCCTATAATGTTCCTGCCCTTGCCGTTCTGCCAAGTAGGGTCACCGTTCCGCCAGTCCCCGGCATGCGGAACATAATGATGCAGAAACTTTTCACCCTTAGCTTCCCCCTCCCTGGCAAGACCTGCGGTATCGTACGTCCCCTCAAATTCGAAATACGCCAGAAAGTTTTCAGGACTGTCGGCGCCGCCCTTAAGAAAATACTCACCCGTCTCAGCAAACCGAAGGTAACGCTCGCCGACGTATTGCAACATACCCTTGCCGCGAAAGTCCCGGCCCGTCTTGTCGGTGGGTACAATGTCAATCGTACCCGTCAGCCCATCCGGAATACCGGGCGAGCCAGCTCCCGGCTCAGGCTCTATTGCAATTTCTCCGCCGAGACGAAATGATACTATATAAGTCCATCTGCCCGTTGCATCCGGGACAAAGTGTACCCGCCATTTATTACCCGCGATGGCGCCGGTCTCGCCCGCATTGCCGTCCGCCGCATAGTACCCCGGCACAATGTAACACCTATTGCCCTTCGTGAAAAAAACATTCAAGCGATAATCCAGAAATGGATTCGGCCCAGTAACCTCATTTGCATCAGGCCCCTCAAGCGTAAGTGTCACCTTGTGCCACTTTTTCAGCTCGCCCGTGACATCAACCTTCCCCGCAACCACAGCGCTTCGGCCAAGCAGAACAATCAGTAACGTGATAATTACAAATCGAATCCTCAATTTGCAGCCTCCTCTCTTATAGCCAAATCTATGAGCAAACTCATTTCGCCAATTCACACTTCAAAACACCCTCCCACTTCTCATAAGCCTCCGCGTACGCCGGTGCCAATTTATCATTCGGCTCAATGGTCTTAATGGGCTCTAAGCCCACAAAAGCATCTTGCATCTCTTTGTAAATACCGGCGCCAATACCCGCCCCTCTTGCAGCACCCTGCGAACCATCGGTGTTGTACAGTTCCACAACAGATTTTGTTACGGTCGCAAAGGCTTCGGCAAATAACGGACTAAGGAACATATTAGCGTTACCCGCCCGAACGGTCCGCACTTCAACTCCCACATTGTGCATTATCCCAAGGCCGTAATTCAACGCAAAGACAATACCCTCCTGCGCCGCCCTTAGCAGATGCGACCTGTTGTGAACATTAAAGTTCAAACCGCGAACGACCGCACCAAGGTCCCTGTTCTCCAGCGTCCTTTCGGCCCCGTTGCCGTACGGCAGAATAACAAGGCCATCGCTGCCGACCGGCGCTTCGGCCGCCAACTCGTTCATCTGTCCATAATCAATCCCGCCGGCAGCGTTGTGCTTCAACCAACTGTTCAAAATCCCCGTACCGTTGATGCACAACAGAACACCGTAGCGGGCGGCATTGGACGAGTGATTAACGTGAACAAATGTGTTGACCCTCGACTTGCTGTCGTAGTCCTGTTTATCGCTGATACCATAGACCACGCCCGAAGTCCCGGCCGTGGCCGCTATCTCGCCGGGATTTAAAACATTTAGGCTCAATGCGTTATTCGGCTGGTCGCCTGCCCTATAAGATACCTTCGTTCCCGCCGCCAAGCCAAGCTCCTCTGCGGCCCCTTTAGTCACCTCACCCTGAATGGAAAATGTCGGCACGACATCTGCAACAAGTTCCTCGGAAATCCCATAGTGATTCAGCACCAAATCGGCGAGCCCCTGCTGTTCAAAGTCCCACATTATCCCTTCAGACAAACCCGATGGCGTGGTCCTTATATCGCCGGTCATCCTCATTGCTATATAATCACCGGGCAGCATCATTTTATAAATCTTTGAATAGATCTCCGGCTCATTCTCCATCACCCACTTTAACTTCGACGCCGTAAAATTGCCCGGCGAGTTCAGCAGCCGCTCAAGGCACTTCTTTTCTCCTATCTCCTCTATCGCTTTGTTCCCGATTTCCACCGCCCTGCTGTCACACCAGATTATCGAAGGCCTTAAGACCTCGTGATTCTTATCAACAACCACCAACCCGTGCATCTGGTAGGAAATACCTATTGCCTCCACATCACAGGCCTCAAACTCCGCATCAGCTTTAATCTGCCGCGTAGCCAACTTGACATTCTCCCACCAAACCTCGGGATGCTGCTCCGCCCAGCCCGCCCTTTGCGCAATAATCTCCAGCTCCTTTTCAGGCGAACTCGCCGTTGCCAGCACCTCACCCGTCTCGGCCTCCATCAACGTCGCCTTTATTGACGAACTACCCACGTCGTAGCCTAATAAAAGTGCCATCCAGTTATCCTCTTATTGTTGTGACAAAAGGAAAACTACAGTTACAGGGCACATGTTTTTTCCACAAGAGGCAGCACCTTCGCATCTATCTCCGATTCCTCCTCTCCAACCTCTGCCTTGAAAAGATACCACATCTCAACATGCTCCACTTTTCCACCCTTCGCCGGTATCTTTGTGAGCGGCCCAAGGGTCTCAAACTCCAGCATATCACCATCGGTAAACGTCGCGGTATTGCACTCATAATCCGGATATGTCCCCGCAGAATCGTATGGGTAACGCTTTACAAACAGCTCGCCATCCAAGTAATATGCCCCCCAGCCCTGTTTGTTGAGCAGACCGATTTTCTGCTTTACCTTACGATTGGGGTCCTGTTGCAGTTGTATGTACTTCTTGCCCCACGTCCACCGAGGGTCGCTCATATTCGTGTAGTGCCACAGCACCACCGGCCGCGCAGCAAGCAAATAATCTGGGTGAGGCCGATAAGGCTCCTGCGGCAGGATTAACCTTCCCCTCTGCGCCATAACAGTCAGCGCCCAAGGCGCCGCTTTTATGTCCCACTGGTTATTATTGGTTAGCCGGTGAAGTACTTTCACCTTGTTGGCCTTCGGGTCAAGTGTAACCTCGATTTCTTTGACTATGCCTGTTATTGCCTCTACCGGCTGGATAAGCTTCAAGGTCTTCCCGTCCCACTTGTAGTCTATCGGCGAGTTATCTGGATAGAAAGTTCTCTCAATGTCCTCAGGACCATGCCAAATCCGATGGCCGCCGTAAATCCGCCACTCCTTACCGCCGGTCTTGCCCAACTGGTCCTTGTATTCTTTGAATAAATTCTGCCCGCCTACGTAGCCAAACCGCATAATCCTCGTCCCCACATCAGTAGTAGCTATAAGTTCTATCTCACCGTTGCTGAGCTTAATGCAATTCGGCCAGCCACCGTACGAAACCTTCTCCATCTTTATATCTGCGCATTTCCCGGTTTCCTCACCATTTGCAGGTCGCATCGGACTAAACAATGCAAACACAATCAATAGCCCAACGCCGACCATCACAACCTGTTTTCCGGGCCGCCACCGCTCCACTTGCTCTTTCATTTCCTGTTCTCCTTTCAAATTTTCGTTAACTGCAAAATCTACCTGCCGTATTTCAGTCGAAACACGAGCTAAAGTGGCTGCGATACTATCAGACTTTAAACGCGATTTCCAGTGCAAAAGCAGAAACGCCCTGAGCAGCCGTCTCCAAAAACTATCAATCCTTGGACAGCCTCCTCCTGCCTCCCAACCGTCTGCCATTTACTTGGTTTCACTCCTTAACTGTCAAGGTGATTTTACAAAGAGTCTCTCAATCACTTCGATCTCCACCGTTGAGGCCGGGTGGAACTGGTCACTATTAATATACTTCAGTAGGCTGTGCAGCATTTGCCGAGCTACCGGCCGACCGTCAAGATTACTCCGCAGGTCAATACTGCAAACAAGCAGCTTCCCGCCAGCGACTTCGGCCTCAAAAATCAATCCGAGCCTGCGATTGGTGCTCCAGTCATCGATTACCTGGACAATCGGCCGCAATTCGACCGGCAAGTCATTTAGAATCATGCTCTGCGATTTAGTCACTAAGTCCCACCACTGCCAATTGCTGTGATATTCAGTAGGGAAATCCGTTAGTGCCGGATGTGCAGGGTCGCAGAGAATACCTAACGTATGAGGAGCCTGCCTGCTTGTCCATGCAGTGTTCCAGAATATCGACGTAAAGCCTGCGGGAATCTTGCCGTACCTGTCACCCTTAATGCTATCGGGCCCGGGCATCAGCATCACTTTGCCGCCAGCCTTCAAGGCATCCAGAGCTTTCTCATTTAATTCGTCGGTAATTACAATGCCTTGGGCTACTGTAGTATCCACATCTTTAGGATAGACCCAGAAGTCCCAATCATTTGAGAAAGGCGCTCCCATAATCGAAACCGTAAGAACCATTTTCTTTGCGGTGGCTACACTGGCCAATGGCAGAGTGATCCTGCCTAATTCGGTGCCGTTACCCAAGGGAATCGCCCCTCCAGGAAGTTCACCCCACACAATCTTCCTACCTTCGCTATCGCTAACGCTCCAGAACGGTACTGCCTTTTCAATAGGCGCCGCCCCAAAATGAGCAACTTCAATATTTGCACGGAACGTCTCGTCAGAAGTCCAAACGCGCTTCTCCATTCGCGCAAGAGGCACCGTTTCACATGCGAATCGGTGATATTCCTCCGGCGTGACATAGCCCTTGGAATCCCAGAAGGCATCCAGCACCCCCACCAGCGCGGTACCCTGGCCCGGAAAATCATGAAGGTCCAGAAGCTGAAAACCTCCAAAGCCGGGCGTGCGAAGTGAAGACTCGATTTCCTCCTTATAGCAAAGCGTTTGCAGCTTGCCCGAGGCCATCAGAAAATCATGGGCCTGGTCAAGCATGTCGTTCTCCTCAAGACTTTTTCGGAAGATTTCAAAATTGTAGGCACGTGTTACGCCGGTATACTTTCTTATCTCCTCGAAGTTAGGATAGACACACCACTGTCCAATCTCGTGACTGACAACGGGGACGTCATACTTACTGATAATATCACGATAGTCAGTAACAGTTTCGGGCGGCCTTGAGTTCAGACGACAGCTCAGATTGGCCTCCCAGTAATGAATTCGCGGATGGAAATCATTCTGGTACTGATTTTCTGGTGCAATTGCCCAGCCGGCAGCAGTTGTGTATAATCGGCGAGGGTCCTTAGCCTTCCAGTATTTTACCAGAGAGGTAAGATATTTTATGTGGTTCTTGCCTGCGGGCTCATTACCATAAGCAAGCATACAAAACGATGGATGGTTGCCATAAGCCTTGAGAATACGCTCGCTCTCGCTGTAGATAAATCCGTCGATACTCTTGCCGTCGCCGAGCGTAGAGCCCTGATTGGCCCAGGACCCGCATTCAACTTGAAACATAAATCCCAACTGGTCGGCTGCAGCAAAGGCAGCCTCCGGCGGACACCATGAATGAAAACGAAAATGGTTCAGCCCGTGTGCCTTTGCACGCCCGACCATCCGCAGCCAACCCTTCACATCCATATGAGGATATCCGGTCAGTGGAAAGATAGAGCATTCCAGCGTACCGCGCAGAAACCTCTTTCGTCCATTGATGGTAAACTGCGTGCCGCTGGTTGCAAACTCCCGCATGCCAAACTCGACGCTCTTGCTGCCCGCGTACTTGCCCGCCTCGATTGAAGCTGTCATCTGATAAACGTTCGGTGCAAATTCATCCCATAGCAATACGTCATTACCCATGTCGTATTGCGCCTCAATAGTAGTATATGGCAGGGAAGCTGCAAAAAGCATCCTTTTGGCGGCGGGCTTATGCTGCTGCTTGGCACCGGCGGCCTGCGCGGTAAGAGTCAGAATACCTTCAACTTTCTCTTCCGTTGTGTTGCGAAGGGTCACAAGCACTTTCGCGGTTTTGCTCTGCACATCCGGATAAACCTGCAAATCCTCTATCCATACCGGGTCTTTGGCCCGCAGTTCCATTTTGCCCACTATCCCGTTCCAGTTGGTCTGTGTATGGTCGGAGATACTATGCGAGTTGACTCCCACTTCGATTTTTATGGTATTATCGACGCGAATCGCCAGGCGGTGTTTGCCGGGGCTCAAACTGCCAAGGTCATATTCGTGCGGCGTGCTCAGACTGTTTCGCATCCCGATTTCTTTACCGTCCACCCACAGCTTCGTTTCCCAATGGGCCCGTTCGAGAAAGAGTATGACCCTCTTACCTCGCCAGGACTCGGGAATATCCACCGTTTTTTGATACCATGCGGCGCCGACGTAGTGCTTCAACGGCGTCAGCCAGAACGGAACCTTAACGTTGCCCGGCTGTCTGTACTTCTCATACCTTTTCTCCGTGTACCAGGACCTGTCAACTATATCTCCGGTCCACTCTGTCTCGACTGAAATATCATCCCCAAAGCCGCCCTCAACAGTCGAACCCGGAAGCTTGATTCGCAAAGGTAAATCCTTGTCAAACCACTTATCTTCTTCACCAACGTCCTTTGGGTCCAGTTGAAAGCCCCATTCGCCCGCAAGGGAAACCCTCATCTCCGGGACAAAAGTTGCTCCTTCCATTCTTGCTTCCTGCTCACAAGCTGTGACGCAAAACAAAAAGAGCGTTAATGTAATCCACCTAAGAATCCTGACCCGTTCCATACGAATCTCCTTTCCAACCTGTCGTCGTTGTGTCAAAAAGCTATTCTATCAGCCCAAGTATAGCTTATCCCCGGGCTTGATTTTAGGTATCTGGTCTACTTTGGCTTTGACATCGTCTCCTTCTAACGCAAAGCTCGGAGCAATTTCAATCAGGCAGTCAACCGAGCCATCCTGCTTTCTCGGCACCGCTACACCTGCCGACTCAAGCCAGGCCGCCGCCCGGGAAACCATCATCTCTCTTGCGCTCTCGGCACTGTCAATGCCCGTCCGATTTTTGACCGGGGCAAACTCTTGGCTTCTCTCCGTCTCCAAAATTATCGACCTCGAAGCCAACGGCAAAGCGTCAAAAACAAAGCTCTCCAGCTTTACACCGTTTGGCTCAGCAGGTTCGACGCGTTTCCCCTCCGCATCGATATACGGAATCTTCTTAACCGCTCTATGCAGCCGCAAAGCAAAACCTTCGCTGTTTAATCTTTCAACGAAACTGCGATTTATAACGTGAATGGCGATACTGCCAAGTTCAAAAACCAAAGAACCATCGGGACCTCGCTTCTCCGCCAGTTCGTCTGGCAAGTCGCTGTATTCGATAACGGTCACCCTGCCGTCAACCAGACAGAAATTGCCGATTCTTTCCTTCGGCTCGGCCTTTACCAGGGCCTTTGACGACATCTCGGCCTCATCAAGGGCATGCAGGCCGACAAACAGCGGGTCGAAAATATTTATCAGGGGGTTATCAACCTGCCAATAGCTTATGAACTCCACGCCGCGTTTCTTCATATCTGCAATTGCGCCGCTTTTATAAAGGGCCTTTAGGCTGCCACCGTGTCCGTCGGGCGAGCAGCTTATCCTGCCCTTATCAGCCAAAAGAATTTTGCCATCGAAACTAAAATTGGGCAGCGTCCCCTGTTGAAATATAAAGACGTCGCTCTCGTCCATGCCATAATAATCATTTGAGCGAAAGACTTCTTGCGTCTCGGCGTGGTTCAGAGGGCTGGTCATAATATACCAGGGGCAGTGCGTCTGGTACCTTTTCGAAACTGCCGCCACCATTTCCGCAAAAATCCGGAACAGTGTCTTGTTTTTAACAGAGCTGATGGGAAAACCTCCCTTCGGCCCGTCAAATCCGAGCCTCGTCCCCTGCCCACCGGCGACCACGAAGCCCGCCACCTTGCCCGCCGATATCAGCTCCTCGCCTAAATGCCTGGCTTCAGTGTACTTGCGCGCCATATCGCCATCAGGCGGCTCCAGACTGTAACACCAGGCAGGGCTAAAATCTCCAGGTACCACGACAGAAGGGGGTTTTTTAACGCAATTTGACACCCAATCGGCCATTTGCGAAAAATCAAGCTGCTCTATTTGCGCAAGCAAATCCCGCCTTTGGGCAGCATCCAAGTGCTCCCAAAACGCCAAAAGATGGCCCTGATTGTGCCTCTCAACAAGCCTTGTTATGTTCTCAAACGTCTTTTCCAATACTCATATCCGCGATTCTAAGCCCGAAAACCCAGATATTAAGCAAACTTCAAAAAAATTCAAGAAACTTAGCAAAATTTACCGAATTTTACTTGACAGAAAGCACACTTTGTGTTACCGTTTATTTAGAGATAGGTAGGTTTGAAGAAGCTTTTTATACTTTAGTCGTCATTATCATACTTACCCACTATTTCATATCCCAGACCCGCCTATCCAAAAGGACGACGCTTTTTAGTTCAGTTTTGCTAACTTTGAGCCGACAACTGCCCTGAATTCAGGGAAAACTAAGTGGATGAACCTTATACTGGCAAAAAACTCAAATTGATGAATTTAAACCAGTTGTTCTTAGGCAAAATAAATAGGAAATGAAGGAGATTCGCTCAAAAACCGTATTTTTAAGGTTCTATGAGGCAGGGGCACCACCTTGCGGTTTACCGCAAAATGGGGCTCAATAGTCAGCTGCACTCATTTATCAAAAATACCCCAAGCGGGCTTAAGAGCGGCTGGAGCCGCGAATCTCGAAAACACTAAAGGAGAAAAATCATGAAAAGAAGAGCTTTTACATTAGTTGAGCTGTTGGTCGTAATCGCGATCATAGCGCTGCTCATGGGCGTCTTGATGCCTGCTCTGGCAAAAGTAAGGCAGATCGCCTATCGAATGGTCTGCGGGACGAACCTCTCCGGCATCGGCAAGGCAATGCTTATCTACACCAACGATAACGAGGAGGAATATCCAAAGGCAGGTTGGCCAAGTAGCAGTTGGAGCAAGGAAGGCGAGTTACTGAGCTGGGCTGATCAGAGTGGAAGACACTATGGCAAGCCAGGCTCCGACGTAACAATCACGGCCAGCTTCTATCTCCTGGTAAGGTATGCCGACGTGACATGCAAACAGTTTGTTTGCAAGGGCGACATCGGGACAAAGGCATTTAAACTGTCTGATGTGAATCCGGGGATTCTCGACCCGGAAGTTGACGACGTTACTATGGTGTGGGACTTCGGCCAGAGGGATGACATGAAAAGCCTCTTCGTTGCGGGCCAGTACTGTTCCTACTCCTATCATATGCCTTATTATCATCCTACTACAGACGAACCGGGCTTTCCTCTCGGTCCGGGAAGTAACCCTGCCAGCCCTCTTTGTGCGGACAGAAACCCTTACCTGGACAAGAATGCTTGGCCTTATCTCGAGGGCCAAGACTGTAAAGGCGACGCGCACGAAGATGCACCAACATGGCATACGACCGACCAGTATTACTACGACCCACACAAGACCGGTAACTCAGCACCCCACCAGCGTGAAGGCCAGAATGTCCTGTTCAATGACGGCCATGTGCTATTTGCAAAGTACCCCAACGTCGGCCTCACCAATGATAATATCTGGAAGAACTGGGAGAGTACTGATGCGCCGGATCGCCCCGAAGTATGGGAGGTTGACCCGACGCCATACTGCACGGATCTCGATGAACCCGGAAAGCAGGGACCTGAGGGTAAAAGAGACGCCTTCTTAGTGAATGAGCTGAACAAAGCCGTTAATTAATATTTTTAGTTGGCTCATCTACAAGCGGCCTTGTGCAATCGTGCATAAGGCCGCTTTTCTTTCTTCAATTTTGGCCCCTCAGCAGCAAATCCGCTCAAGGGTATCCTTACAAAATCACAAAACATGCCCGAATCAGATTTGTTTTCGCCGGACATTTATGTTAGATTGTGTGCCTTGATTTTCAGGAAGTGCAAAATTGGGACAGACGCTTATCCATAAGATACTTTCCGACCACCGCCTTGAAGGCAAAATCGCCGCCGGTGAGGAAATTGGTATTCGGATTGACCAGACGCTCACCCAGGATGCCACGGGAACAACAGCCTTTCTGCTGTTTGAAGCAATGGGCCTCGGCCGAGCTAAAACACAGCTCTCGGTCAGCTACGTCGACCACAACATGAGTCAGTTCGGCCCGGAGAACCACAACGACCATTTGTATCTCCAAACTGTGGCCGCCAGGTCAGGGGTTTATCATTCCAGAGCGGGCAACGGCATCTGTCATCAGGTCCATCTTGAGCGCTTCGCAAAGTCGGGCACAACACTTCTGGGCAGCGATTCACACACACCAACCTGTGGCGGGATTGCTGCGCTCGCCATCGGAGCCGGCGGGCTCGACGTCGCCGCGGCTATGGCAGGCGCCCCATTCTACTTGAAATGCCCGAAAGTCCTCGGTGTCAAACTGACCGGAAAATTGAACGACTGGGTGGCCGCCAAAGACGTTATCCTTAAACTGCTCAGCCGGCTTTCCACAAAGGGAAATGTCGGCTGGGCAATCGAATACTTCGGCCAGGGCACCTCAACACTATCTGTGCCCCAGCGGGCCACAATAACAAACATGGGAGCCGAACTTGGAGTAACTACAAGTATCTTTCCCAGCGACGAGCAGAGCAGAAAATTCCTCACCGCCCAGAAACGTCAAAAAGACCACAAGCCGTTGGCCGCTGACCCGGACGCTGAATACGACCGTATCATAGAAATAAATCTGTCCGAGCTTGTGCCTACGGCCGCCTGCCCGTCCTCGCCGGATAATGTCAAAACTGTCGCCGAAATCGCAGGCACCCAAACAGGACAAGTACTCATCGGCAGCTGCACAAACTCCAGCTTCGCCGATTTAATGATGGTAGCAAAGGTATTAAAGGCCGGACGCACAAATAACATGGTCGAATTTGCAGTCGCCCCCGGCAGCAGAGAAGTCTTAAATATGCTGGCAGCAAATGGAGCGTTGGCCGATATGATTTCTGCCGGTGCCCGCATTCTCGAATCCGGCTGTGGCCCCTGCATCGGCCAGGGCCTTTCACCGGCTGACGGTGTAGTGAGTCTGCGAACGTTTAACAGAAACTTCCCCGGCCGAAGCGGAACAAGCCCAGATTTGGTCTATCTGGTCAGCCCCGAAACAGCCGTCGCCTCCGTCCTCACCGGAAAAATCACCGACCCGCGCGACTTGCCGAAATTGCTGTCAATCCAATACCCAAAAATCGACTCACCCGACCAATTCGCCATCGATGATAGTATGATAGAAAAACCCCTGAGCGAGGCCGAGGCCGCGAAGGTCCAGGTTCTCCGTCCTGCTACGATTGTTGTACCCGAAATGCCGCCGCCGCTGCCGAAAAAACTGCAGGCAAAAGTGTTGATTAAATGTGGCGACAAGATAACCACCGACCATATTATGCCGGCCGGTCCGTTCCTGAAACTACGTTCGAATGTCCCGGAATACGCAAAGGTCGTCTTCAACTGCTTCAACGAACAGGATAAACCCACACTTGCACAGCGAGCCCTCGAACTAAAGCAAAAGGCAATCGCTGGCGTAATCATAGCGGGCCAAAGCTACGGACAGGGTTCATCAAGAGAACACGCCGCACTCTGCCCGATGTACCTCGGCGTCCGGGCCGTAATTGCAAAAAGCATCGAGCGAATCCACAGGGCAAACCTGATTAACTTCTGCATCGTGCCCATAGAATTCGCCGACCCGGCCGACTACGACAAAATCGAAACAGACGACCAGCTGCAAATCGACGGTCTGCTCGAAGCCATAGAGCATAGCGACCAGGTCAAGATTATAGACAAAACCGGCTCATTTGAATTTGCCGGCAAGCTGGCCCTTTCCGACAGGGAAAGACAAATCCTGCTCTCAGCCGGATTGCTGAATTACACGCAAAAAAACCAATGAGTGAGAAAACAATAACTATCTTTGGCACGGCTAAAGCAGAACTAGGCGACACGGCTTATGCACTGGCCTACACAGCAGGCAAACTGCTGGCACAGGCAGGGTTCACCATCGCCAACGGTGGATATGGCGGAACAATGCTGGCTGCGGCAAAAGCAGCATCTGAGGCCGGCGGCGAAATCATCGGCGTTACCTGCTCCGCTTTTAAGCAAAGCACGCCTAACCAATACATCACTCGCGAAATCGTTACCAATTCGCTCGATGAAAGGCTCGATAAACTGATAAAACTCGGGCAGGCCTATGTCGTGCTGCCCGGCGGAACAGGAACACTGCTCGAATTGGCAAAGGTCTGGGAATTAAAGAACAAAGGCTTTCTCCCCCCGGACAAACCCATTATACTTGTAGGCAGATTCTGGAAGCCTCTGGTTGATTTGGTGGCAACCGACGACCCTGACACCGCCCATTGCGTACACCAGGCTGACGACCCCCAGCAGCTCCCAGACATCCTGACAAAATCTATTCACTGTTAGATAGGTACACCGGCAATGAGCAGCAAATTGACGGTTCTGACTGTTGTGTTTCTCGCAACCTGCGCTACTCTCGGCGCAGATGCAGCTCGTAAAACCACCCTGCGCGACGGCTTCGTCCTGGCCGGCGTTGATGGCAAAGTGACCCGCTCCGAAAATAAGTGGTTCCTCGAACTCGATTCAGACGTAACCGACGATACAACCATCCTCAAAACCCGAACCAGCCTGCAGCTGCTGCCGTCAATGACATTGGAGAAGTTGGCAGCCGATATCAAAGAACGCTCTAATACAAACTACAGACTCTGGGCCAGGGTCACAAAATACAAGGACGAAAATTTCATATTCCCCGTTTACTTCTTGCCCCTCAGCAAAGTCGAACAGCAAAAACCCGCTGAACCCAACGAACCACAACCGCAGCAATCTAAACTAACCATCAACGAACCAAATGACAAACTGGCTATACCCGAAGAAATAATAGCTAGACTCTCAACCAAAAAAATCCTCCGCACTGAGCAGCTCAGACCGCCACTGGAACTAAAACAGGATTCCATCATAGCAGACAGAACCGGTTTCATCCGTGACTCCGGGCCCGATGCCAGCTTTGTCCTTGACGCCCTCGGCCGAAATGTCCAGCAGCTCTCATTCAGACTGCTCCCGTGCCAGGTACTCGAACTCGCTCAGCAAAAACAGGCCGCAAGCCCCGACTCCATCAGATTCAAAATCGCAGCAATCGTAACAAAATACAAAGACCAGCACTACCTGCTGTTCCAGCGCGCAACAAGAATCTACAGCCACCAAAACTTCTCAAGATAAAAGGACAACCCAATGTCACACCAACTCGACCAAATCCTGATTTCATATCAACAACCTGATTTTCAAAAAAGATTATTTGATTTTTTCTTCTCAAAGGCTGGATTGTCACACTTTGGACTTGGCCCAAGTCATTTCGAGAACAGACAGAAAGTTGAAGAAATAATAAGAGCTGTTGCAGAAAGAGGGGACGAAGCAGTTGTAGAGTACACGGAAAAATTCGATGGGGTCAAACTAACACCAGACCGGTTTAGAGTCAGCAACGGCGACTTGGAAAGAGCACATAAAAAAATTGCTCCGGAACTTTTAGACTCGATCAGAAAGTCCGTTGAGAATGTGAAAAGATATCAAAAAGAAATTTTTGTGGGTGATGACAAACAATGCTCCGCCGGCACAAAGATAAAATACACGCCAATCAGGCGAATTGGTATATGTGTACCGGGGGCTTCTGCACCGCTGCCTTCTACCGTTATAATGACCACCGTGCCCGCTCAGGTCGCAGGCGTAAAGGAAATCGTTGTCGTCTCGCCGCCGAGGTACAACGACACCATTCACCCTGTAACCTTAGCGGTTTGCTATGAACTTGGAATCAAGGAGGTTTATCGAATTGGCGGTGCTCAGGCCGTAGCGGCCTTGACTTTTGGGACTAAAACAATTAAGCATGTTGATAAGATTGTTGGTCCGGGTAATCAGTGGGTCCAAACGGCCAAACGACTGGTTTTTGGTGATGTTGCGGTGGACTCAATAGCAGGTCCGAGCGAGGTGCTCATTATTGCCAATGAAAAAGCAAATCCCGCCTGGGTCGCCGCCGACATGCTCAGCCAGGCCGAGCACGCGCCGGGAAGTGCATATTTATTTACCGTTTCACAAAAAATCGCAGACCAGGTTCTGGAACAGCTTAAAAAACAGCTTGAACAATTGAAGCATAAAGATGAAACACTCGCGTGTCTTAACAAATCCAGCGGCATTGTTATCTTCCGAGATATGGAAGATTTAATTGGAAGAGCCAACGAGTTTGCGGCAGAGCACCTGCAGATTCAGTGTGGGGCCGAAAGCAAAAAAATAGCTGACGAAAAAATCAAAAATGCCGGCGCTATTTTTATCGGCGATTACTCGCCTGTTGCCGTAGGGGACTACTGGGCCGGACCAAGTCATACCCTGCCTACCGGCATTAGTGCCCGGTTCTTCAGCGCCTTAAGCGCAAATGATTTTATCAAGTCCACCAGCATTATCGAATACGATAAAGACAAATTAGCTGAAAGTGCCGAGGACATCATCCGCCTGGCCGAAGCAGAAGGTCTCGACGCACACGCAAAAAGCATCAAAATCCGACTCAAGCAAACTTAATCCGGCCCCCTACAAACCCCAGTCAAGCTTATCCTTATGCCACCAGTAAAACCACCCCAAAATGTGCGCCAGCACAAACACAAGATAGAACCTCACAGCCACAGCAACAATGCCCCAGACAGGCAGCCTCGGCAGCACCAATCCAATAAAGCCGCTAAGCAGACAAAACAATAATACCAAGCCGCAGTAAGCCAAAAACGCGCTGGCTATAGAGCCGATGATAGATATTGGATTCAGCGCATCATACGAATCAAACAACGACCCTCTCAATAAAGCCATCGGGAAAAAGAACACGCCGCCGGCTAGCAACAGCCAGAAAGCCCACCCTTTCTCCTCCCTCAAGATATAGTACACAGCCGCCGGCCAAAAGCAAATTGCGGCGCAACCAACCAAAAGAAAAACCTTCCCCACGAAGTCTCCCGCATCGACCGTATCCGACACGGTAATATCCGGCGCGCGAAAGTTGCCCTTCGAGCTGTCTATCACACAATCCGTAATGTAGTAAACCACATAGCTGTAAAACACTATATAAAAAGGCACCGTCAAAAAAGCCATAACATAACCTGTACCGTACCCAAGAATCGGCGCCAAAAAAGAACCCAACTTCCCTACAACAAATGAAAATATCAACGGCAAAATCACAAAAACGCCGAGATGCACCCCACCCGAAGCGCTAATAGGATACAAAAACACGCCTAAAATCCATGGCAGCTTCCGTTTAACCGCCAACTGTGGCTCTTCAATTACCTTCACCTTGTATCCTCCGCTTCAAAATCAAAACACTCGCCAAAGGCCTATCAATCCTTATTACTGCTCCGTCGATTTCCCGCCTTGGATTTCCGCTCAACCTCTTTGTCAGTCGGTTCTTTTTTGGCATCACTGGTCGCGCTGTTGCTTACCAGCCAGTTATACAGTATCTCCGACCCGCTCGGGTCAAACGAGTGCCCTGCACCCTTAAACTCTTCAAACGTCACCTCCGCCCCCAGCCGACGGTAGTATGCCGCCGCCTTCTTGGCCGCCTTCATGTTTACATCATTCTCACCGGCACCAATATATATAGGCTTGCCGCGAAGCGCCTTCTTACTTGCCGGCTGCACAATCCCCCTGCGCCCCGCTGCAAAAATCACAGCGCCGGCCCACCCCCTCGGACTCGCCTCAACCATATTCGCACTGTGCCAGCCGCCCTTACTAAAGCCCGTAACAAACAGTCGTTTCTCATCAACTCTAAGATGCTCACCAACGTATTTCTTGACCTCCAGGACACTTCTTTTTTCACGTTTAAGAAGGTTCATATACTGCCCCCTGGTCATTTTCTTTTTTGTAGGCACATACCCCATACCTATAACAATAAAACCCTTGCCGCGGATGGCCTGCCTCATAGGCCACGTCGTCGGCTGACCACTCTGCCCGTGATAACAGAAAATAACCGGCCAGTCACGCTCATCCGTATAGTCGCTCGGAACGTATACCATAAAATGGTCATTACCTATGCGCTCGTTGTCAACATCGATGCGCACCTCCTCCCCCGCCACAAATTTCGGAACCTCCCCCTTCTTTGCCTTACCCGCCCCAAAGACCATCCCTGCAACACAAAACCACAACAAGCCAACCGACAACCCCAAACCCCAAAGCAAACGTCTACTAAAAGCCATCAAAATTTCTCTCTTATCAGCTCACCGGCCTTGGCAAGCGCATCATCGATTCTCTTCGGATTTGTCCCTCCTGCCTGCGCCATCGCAGGCCGACCTCCACCACCGCCGTCAATTATCGGTGCAATTTCTTTAACTATCTCACCGGCATTTAAGCCCCTCTCCATCAAATCGCTCGTGACACCCACCAGCAGCGTCGCCCTGCCGTCCTCTTCAAAGCCCAGGACGACTGCCGCCGACTTCGCCTTCTTCCTGAGCATATCGATAGCAGCACGCCCCTGCTCCACCGAGGTCGCCGACAACCGCCCGACAATTACAGATGTTCCACCGACCCGCTCCGCTTTCTCTAAAAGCTTCTTCGCCTCGGCCATCGTGTCCGAACCCTTCTGCCGCCCGCCCGATTTCAGCTCCTTCGCCAGCTTCTTGTTCTCTTTCATAAGCCGGCTGACCCTCTCAGCAACTTCTTCTGCCGGGACTTTCAGCATCTCACTCAGCCCGTCGACTATCTCGCTGCGCTCTTCGAAATACTTATTGAGCCCCTCACCCGTAAGCGCCGTAATCCTCCGAACACCTGCCGATACGCTCTCCTCCTTTATTATCTTAAAACCGCCGATTGAGCCGACCCTGTCAACGTGAGTACCGCCGCAAAACTCCTTGCTAAACGCATCCCCGACTCTCTCTTCGCCCTCGGCCCCGATAGCCACTACGCGAACGTCATCTCCGTACTTCTCACCGAATAACGCCATCGCACCCAGCTTCGACGCCTCGTCCCTCGGCATAACGGCGCACGTTACCGACAAATCTGCCGCTATTTTCCCCCTGACTAAATCCTCAACCTTCTTTACCTGTTTGCCGCTCAAAGCCTTCGGACATGTAAAGTCAAATCTAAGGTAATCCGGCCCGACCAAACTGCCCTGCTGGGCCACCGACTTGCCAACCACCTCCTGCAGCGCCCACTGCAAAAGATGAGTCGCCGTATGATTCTTCTTTATCGAGTCTCTGTCCTTGCTCACCTTTGCCCTCACCTTCTCACCGACACTAAATGCGCTCTCAACAAGCCGCCCCCTGTGAATAACACAGTCCGCCACCTTTGTAGTGGCCTCAACTATAAACCTTCCGCCCTCCGATTCAATAACACCGCAGTCGCCTACCTGGCCACCGGCCTCAGCATAGAAACATGTCCGGTCAAGAACAATCCCAATGTCATCGGCCCCTTCAATAAGGCCTTCCGTCTTGAAACTCCCGCCTTCGATCCAGCCAACTACCTTACTGTCGCACTCATCAGAATGGTATTTATGCAGGTCCTCCGTCGCCGGCAGCTCCGCATCGGCCAGAGCCACCATAAGCGACACACCTTTTTGCGCCGCCCTTGCACGCTCTCGCTGCTCCTCCATCAGCTCGTTAAATTTAGCTGTGTCCACCTTCAGGCCGCGCTCCTCAGACATAAGCTGTGTCAAGTCAAGCGGAAATCCATAAGTATCATAGAGCCGGAAAGCATCCTCACCACCTATTGTCTTCTCACGTTTCTTTGCTGCCCGCCCGGCCGCCGTCTCGAAGATTTCAATCCCCCTGTCAAGCGTCCTGCCAAAAGCCGCCTCTTCCGATTCGATTACCGTCGAAACATAATCGGCCCTCTCCTTTATCTCCCCAAACGCATCTCCCAAACAATCAACAACCGCCGGCACAAGCCTGTACATAAACGGCTCGTGCATCCCCAACTCCCTGCCGAACCGCGCCGCCCGCCGCAGTATCCGGCGTATCACATACCCCCGCCCTTCATTGGATGGCGTCCCGCCGTCTGTTATCGCAAAGACCAGAGCGCGAATATGGTCGGATATCACCCGAAAGGCGTTATCGACCCGATTGTTCAACATGGAAGTATATCTTTCACCGCTGATTTCGCTGACGCATTCGATTATCGGCATGAACAAATCCGTATCGTAGTTGCTGCTTTTGGCTTGCATCACCGCCGCGATTCTCTCAAGTCCGGCACCGGTATCCACGTATCTAGCGCCCAATTCAACCAATTTACCGTCTTCAGCGTGGTTATACTGGATAAAGACCAGATTCCACAACTCGATAAACCTGCTGCAGCCAGCATTGACCTCGCACCTATGGCTGGCAACATCCTTCATATCACACCTGTCCGGCCCAAGGTCGATATGTATCTCGCTGCAAGGCCCGCACGGACCGGTATCACCCATCTCCCAGAAGTTATCCTTCTTGCCGGATGCCAAAACCCGCTCAGCAGGTATCGGAGTCACCTTCGTCCATAACGCGGCCGCTTCTTCATCCTTTGGAAGACCGTCCTTCTCGTCACCTGCAAAAACCGTCGCCCACAAACTCTCTCCATCAATACCCCAGACACCTGTAAGAAGCTCCCACGCCCATTCAATCGCTTCAGCCTTAAAATAATCGTCGAACGACCAGTTCCCCAACATCTCAAAAAACGTGTGATGATACGTATCCTTGCCCACCTCCTCAAGGTCGTTGTGCTTGCCGCTTACTCGAAGGCACTTCTGGCTGTTGACCACACGCGGCTTGCTCGGTCTTCTCAAACCCAAAAAGATGTCCTTGAACTGGTTCATCCCCGCATTGGCAAAAAGCAATGTATCATCATCAACAGGCACTATCGGCGAACTCGCAACAAACGCGTGCTCCTTGCCCTTGAAAAAATCTATAAAGCCGCTTCTTATCTGCTTCGCACTCAGCACAGTCTATTCGCCTCGCTTGAACCTGACCTGACGCCCTGTGACTCACACCATCTCTTTGGCGGCAAGGATTTTGCTTTTCAGTTCTTCACACAAATCCTTGTTCTCGGCCAAATATCTCTTGGCGTTTTCCCTGCCCTGACCAAGCCGCATATCTCCGTAGTTCAGCCATGCGCCGCTCTTCTCGACCAGATCGCAGCTCACGCCCAAATCAAGCAAATCGCCTTCGTGGCTGATTCCGCTGTCAAACATCATATCAAACTCCGACTCCCGGAAAGGAGGCGCGATTTTGTTCTTCACAACCCTGGCCCTGACTCTCGTGCCGATAGCACGCCCGCTCTCCTTTATCGTTGCCAGTCGTCTCAGGTCGATTCGCACGGAACTGTAAAACTTCAACGCCCTGCCGCCGGGCGTCGTCTCCGGGTTGCCGAACATCACGCCGATTTTCATACGGATTTGATTTATGAAGATAAGGGCCGTCTTGCTCTTGTCAATAACGGCCGCAAGCTTCCTCATCGCCTGGCTCATCAACCTCGCCTGTAGTGCCATGTGGGTATCGCCCATCTCACCTTCAATCTCCGCCGCCGGCGTAAGCGCCGCAACCGAATCAACAATTATAACGTCGACGGAATTAGACCTTATTAGCATCTCCACGATTTCAAGTGCCTGCTCTCCCGTGTCAGGCTGGCTGACCAGCATATTACTGACCTGGACACCCAGCTTGCTGGCCCAGGTCATATCAAGCGCGTGTTCAGCATCAATAAATGCCGCTACTCCTCCTGCACGCTGGGCACTCGCAATCACGTGAAGTGCCAGGGTGGTCTTGCCCGACGACTCCGGCCCAAACATCTCCGTAACCCGACCGCGAGGGATACCCACGCCGCCAAGAGCAATATCAAGGGATAACGCACCCGTAGCTATACCCTCAATCCTCGCGTACCTGTGCTCGTCCATCTGCATAATCGAACCCTGCCCGTATTGCTTCTCGATCTGCGCGATCACCCGCTGCAGGGCATCTTCCTTACTGCTTGGTTCACTCTTTTTCGTCTTCCCCATTTTTCACAATCTCCTACTCGCCAAAAACCACGATTCAATTAAATATCCAAAACTACAAACCAAAATTGCCAACCTTAAAGCACTTTGCACTTTCTACTTTACACTTTTCACCCTATTGTAACTTATAACTTCCCAAAGCGGTATAGATAGGCCCCTTCGGCGTCAACTGGCTTTGATAAACCGAAACCGAACCTGCCGTAATCGTCCCGGCCTTAAAATCCTTATAATCTTCACTCGCCCTGGCCAGCTTAACGCCCGCCGATGACCTTTTCACCCGGCAAATAGTCAAGTGACCCGTAAATTCTCGCCCCTCCTTCGGCCAGCCCGCCGCGGCCAGCGGCTCCTCAAGCCCCTCTGCCAGCCGCTTTAGACTATCACTCCCGGCACCGCTACCAACCCATACCACTCTCGCGCTCCTACCGCCGAAATACCCAACTTGTTCGATATCCAGCTCAAAACTCTCATGCCGGCCGCAAACCTCTTTGACTATATCACAAACCTCCATTACCTTCGCGTCCTTGACCTCCCCCCGGAATTTCAACGTCAGGTGCACAGCCTCCGGCTTGACCCACTTAACATCACCCTTCTTAACCTCCGCCTTCTCTCCTAACTCCTCCTGCAAATCACCCAACGCCCTCCTGACTTCCTCATTAATGTCTATCGCTATAAAACACCGCATAACAATATCAACCAGCTAAAACTGCGTCACCTTTCGCAGCGTTTCTAATCTGTCCTCGATATCACTTTTGTCTATCGAGCTGAGCCCCTGCAGTGAAAAATCAAAAATCGTAAACGAAGCAACCACCGTTCCATACGCAATCGCTTTTCTCAGCGATTCAAAATCCGTCTTACCAACCTGCGCCAAATAGCCCATGAACCCGCCCGCAAAGCTGTCACCGGCGCCCGTAGGGTCTTTCACCTCAGCCGCCGGATACGCCGGCAGAATAAATCTCTCCCCGCTTCCTTTGCACATCAATGAACCCGACTCGCCTTTCTTTATAACCGCAACTCGCGGCCCCATGCCTATAATCTCTTCCCCGGCTTTTATCAGATTACTCTTCGCCGCTAACATCCTCGCCTCATCCTCATTTATAATAAGACAATCGATTCTCTTAAGCAGCTTCCTCAAATCATCCCCTTCGTCCTCAATCCAGCAGTCCATCGTATCAGCCGCCACGAATACCGGCTTGTCAACCTGTTCAAGCAATTGATTCTGAAGCGCGGGCGCCGTATTTGCTAAAAACACAAACTCACTGTCCTTGTACTCCGCCGGCACGCTCGGCGGCCCCTCCGCAAGTACGTTCAGTTCCAGCAAATCCGTCGTCCTCTTGTTTATGTCCTCATGATACGTCCCCGCCCAGCGAAACGTCTTGCTGTTCTCCCGCACCTCCAATCCCGCCAAATCGACATCCCTGCCGGCAAAAACCTCCGCCAGGTCAAAAGGACAATCCGACCCTACAGCGCCAACCAGACGAACAGGAGAAAAAAAACTCGCCGCCATACTAAAATACACCGCCGCCCCGCCAATACAGTCTTCACTAACACCAAACGGCGTCCTGACCGTATCAATAGCTATCGAACCCGTCACCAGTAAAGACACTTATTTACTCTCCCCTAAATCTCAGCTCTCGTTTCGAATTTCTTCAACGTATTATCAATCCTCATCAAGGTGTTTTCCTTACCTAACATCTCCACCGAATCGAAAATCGGCAGACTTATCGTCGTCCCGCAGATTGCAACTCGCAGAGGCTGTGCAACCTTGCCCAAACCAACGCCCCTCTCCTCCGCCAGACCACGCAACATGTCCTCACTTGCCTCCTTCGTAAATTGCTCCATAGTGGCAACCTTCTCTCGGACAATTCGAAGTACGCAAAGCCCCTCACCCTTCAGCAACACCTTCTTGACCGATTTCTCATCGTATCCGATTTGGTCGTTCGCCAAAACGATAAATTTGCTCTTGCGCTCAATATCAGCCAATGTCCGCGCACCCTCACACGCCTTTATCATTCTCGCAAGAAGCCCATCGTCCGCCGCGACTAATGGAGATTCAACCGCCTTCAAATAATCCTTAAAATGCTCCAGCAGTCTCTCTGGCTCAATCATCCGAATATGCTCGGTGTTAAAAGCAATCAGCTTGTCTCTGTCGAACAGACTGTTCGACTTCGTCAGACGCGTCAAATCGAACGCTTCAGTCAGCTCGCCCACTGTCATAATCTCGCGTTTATCTCCCGGATTCCACCCAAGCAGCGAAAGAAAATTCACCATCGCCTCAGGCAAATACCCGCTCCTGAAAAAATCAACGACGTTAATCTCCGGCAGCTCCACACCAAGGTACTTCGCCATCGAATCAATGCTCGGCATATCCGGCGAACTTTTGCCCTCAATAAAACTCTCAACTTGTTCAACTGAAATCCCACCAACCTCCGCAAGCTTATTAAGGTCAACATCTCTCACAGCCTTAATCGCCTTGCGAAGCGCCTTCGGCCGCTCACGCTTTGAAAGTTTACCGCCACTCTCGCTGACCGTTACAGACATATGAGCATATCTCGGAAGTTCCCCAAAGCCTAGGGCCTCCCACAGCAACTGCTGCCCCGGCGTATTCATCAGATGCTCCTGCCCCCGAATAACGTCAGTCGCACCCATCAAATAATCATCAACCACGCACGCAAAGTTATACGTAGGGAACCCATCGCTCTTCTGTATTATAAAATCGCCAATCTCGCCGGCATCAAAGCTCACCTCTCCACGCACCACATCACAAACCACAACCACCCCGCTCTTAGGCACAGCAAAACGCACCGTCACAGGCGTGCCCTCGGCCTTGGCCTTCTCCATATCTTTTTCGTCAGGGAATCTCTCCGGCCGCTTATAGACAAAACCTTTCTTTTGCGCCTCCGCCTCCTCACGTCTCGCCTGCAGTTCCTCAGCCGTATCAAAACAGTAATATGCCTTCTGCTCATCCACCAGCTTCTTCACATACCCATCATAAATCCCCTTCTCTTTCCGCTCGGATTGCAGATAGGGCCCGTTCGCCCCCCCAACCTCAGGACCCTCGTCCCACTCAATACCAAGCCATCGCAAATCATCCATCACCTGCTTGCACGCCGTTGGCGTATTACGCTTTTGGTCAGTATCCTCAATCCGAAGTATGAACTTGCCCCCCATCTGCCTCGCAAAAAGCCAGTTAAATACCGCCGTCCTGGCCCCGCCCACATGCAGATAACCCGTCGGTGACGGTGCAAAACGCGTTACTACCATTAAAAGCCTCGCAAATTATGGAAAATACGCGAAAACAACCAAAAAGTAAGCTATATCCGCCCCATTGTCAAGAACTGCATAACCGCATGTCTCGCACAACCGACAACTACGGCGGACACTTCGCGCACGCCGAGCGAAACAGCATCGTGCTCAGATACCGGTCACCCCGGTCCGCTATGATGGTAACAACAGTACCCGAATCCATCTGCTCTGCGACAAGCAAAGCACCCGCAACCGCCGCACCGCTGGAGATACCCGCAAATATCCCTTCTTCGGATGCAAGACGACGCGCCATCTCAAACGCCTCCCCGTCCTTAATCACAATGACGTCATCGAGCCGCGACCTGTCATAAACCTCCGGAACAATCGCCTCCGTCATGTTCTTAAGCCCCTGGATGGTGTGGCCAAGTGTCGGCTCAACCCCGACAACCCTGATATCTTTCGATTTCTCCCTAAAATAGCGAGATGTCCCCATCAGCGTCCCGCTTGTACCCATCCCCGTGATGAAAACATCAATCTCGCCCTTGGTCTGTTCATAAATCTCCGGAGCCGTCGTTTCATAGTGAGCCAGCGGATTGTTCTGGTTCACATACTGATTCGGCATGAAATACTCATCAGGATGCCCTTCCAACAGCTTATGCGCCATCATTATTGCCCCGTCTACCCCTTCCTTGGCCGGCGTAAGAACCACCTCCGCACCAAAGGCCTCAAGAACATGACGCCTCTCCGTGCTCACGCACTCAGGCAAAGTCAGCTTCACACGATAGCCCTTCGATGCGCCAATCATCGCAAGCGCAATGCCCGTATTGCCAGAAGTCGGCTCGAGTATGGTCTTGCCCTTGGTCAATTCGCCTGATTCCTCGGCCTTGCTAATCATATAAAGCGCAGCCCGGTCCTTCACAGAGCCGCTCGGATTATTCCCTTCGAGCTTGGCTAAGATTCTAACCTTCCCGTTCGGACTCAGCCGCTTTAACTCCACCAAGGGAGTATTGCCAATCGACGACAGTATGCTCATTAATGTCTTCTCCTAAATTCAAACCCTCATAACACCGGCCGCAATAATAACAAAAAAACCCACACTTTCCAAGCCTTATATTCCGCTCTGTGTCAAAGTGCCTCACTCACAACGCCAAACTGGACAAAACAACTACAATCTGCTAAATTCCTATGCAATGATAGATAGAAAGCCCTTAAAACTAAATCACCGTGATTTAATCGAGGTCATCAGAAAAACACCTTTGGTATCAATCGACCTCATCATCGAAAACAACCGTGGCGAAATTCTCCTCGGCCTGCGAAAAAACGCCCCTGCTAAGGACTTCTGGTTCGTCCCCGGCGGCCGAATCCTAAAAGACGAATCAATCCCCGATGCCTTCAACCGCATCGCCAAAGATGAACTCGCAATTATCCTCACCTGCGAAAAGGCTAAGTTCCTCGGCGTTTTCGAGCACTGGTACCCGGATAACTTCACCCAGAAACAAAAGGCCAGCACTCACTACATAGTATTGGCCCACCACATCAAAATAACCGATGCACCGTCCGAATTCCCAGAAGACCAGCACTCTCAACACAAATGGTTCGACAAAAGCTCCCTGCTGAAAGACGAAAAAGTCCACCCCAACACAAAGGCATATTTTGAAAAACCGTACCTTATCCCATAAACTGTTATCTGCTACAATATCACGATTGAACTTCTCGATGAATACATAGCCGTTTTGCCAGGATAAAACCAAGTGAATAAACCAAACACCGGACAAGACAACAAAAGCCAAAAGTCAGACTTCATCCAGCAGATTGTCGCCAAAGACCTGAAAACTAATAAATGGTCCGGCCGCGTGCATACCCGCTTCCCCCCCGAGCCCAACGGCTACCTCCACATCGGACACGCAAAAAGCATCTGCCTTAATTTCGGCATCGCAGACCAGTTCTCCGGCCTGTGCAACCTCCGATTCGACGACACCAACCCCATAAAAGAAGAAGCCGAATACATCGAGGCAATCAAAGAGGATGTCCGTTGGCTCGGCTTCGATTGGCAGGACCGCCTGTATTACGCCTCAGACTATTTCCAGCAGATGTACGAATACGCCCTCCAGCTCATAAAGGCCGGCAAGGCCTACGTCTGCGACCTGACACCCGACCAAACGAGACAGTACCGTGGCACTCTCACCAAACCCGGCAAAGACAGCCCCTATAGAAACCGCTCCATCGAAGAAAACCTCGACCTCTTCGAGCAAATGAAAGCAGGCAAATTCCCCGATGGCTCACGGACCCTCCGGGCCAAAATCGACATGGCACACCCCAACCTCAACATGCGAGACCCCGTCATGCACCGAATCCTCCACGCCGCCCACCCCCGAACCGGCGACGCCTGGTGCATTTACCCGATGTACGACTGGGCACACGGCCTCGAAGACTCCATCGAAAAAATCACCCACTCAATCTGCACCCTCGAATTCGAAAACCACCGCCCCCTCTACGACTGGTTCCTCGACCAGCTCGGCGTCTTCCATCCACGGCAAATCGAGTTCGCCCGCCTGAATATAAGTTACACCGTAATGAGCAAACGTAAGCTCCTGCAGTTAGTCGCCGATGGCCTCGTCAGCGGCTGGGACGACCCGCGATTGCCCACCATCTGCGGCCTCCGCCGAAGAGGCTACTCACCCGCCGCCATCAGAAACTTCTGCAAAGTCATCGGCGTAAACAAATTCAACAGCACCGTCGACATCGCACTATTGGAGCACTGCCTCCGCGAAGACCTCAACAAAACCTCCCCCCGCGTAATGGCCGTCCTAAAACCGCTAAAAGTCATCATCGATAATTACCCCGAGGATAAAGTCGAACACCTCGATGCCGTCAACAACCCCGAAGACCCCTCCGCCGGTACGCGCAAAGTCCCCTTCTCCAGAGAACTCTACATCGAGCACGATGACTTTATGGAGAGCCCCCCGAAAAAGTTCTACCGCCTGGCCCCCGGCCGAGAAGTCCGCCTCCGCTACGCCTATTTCATCACCTGCACCAGCGTAACCAAAGACCCCAATGGCAATATCACCGAACTGCACTGCACCTACGACCCCGCAACCCGTGGCGGCGACGCACCCGACGGCCGAAAGGTAAAATCCACCCTCCACTGGGTCTCAGCCCCACACGCTATAAGGGCCGAAGTCCGACTCTACGACCATCTCTTCACAAACCAAAACCCGGACGATGCACCCGAAGACCAGGACTTCAAATCCAACCTAAACCCCAACTCTCTCCAGGTCCTGACAGACTGCTGCGTCGAACCATCCCTGACAGATGCAACACCGCTGAGTCGTTACCAGTTCGAGAGACTCGGTTATTTCTGCACCGACCCCGACTCATCCAAAGATAACCTCATCTTCAACCGAACCGTAACCCTCCGCGACACTTGGGCAAAAATCCAAAAAGCACAACAAAAGTAATTAGTCAATCACACCCCCGGCGATACCGTAAGCAGCTTATAGCACGCAAGTGCCATAAGCACGATAAAAACTATCCGCACCACCCTGCTCGGAAGCCTATGCACCCCCCTGCCGCCCAAAAACGCCCCAATAATCGCCCCCGGTATAACAACCGCCGATATCTTCAGGGCCTCTATTGCCGCAATACCGTGTTGGGGCAAAGTTGCCGTCTTATAAACCGCTGCCAGAATAGTCAGCAATGCAATCGCGGCCGCAGAATTGCTTATGGCGCGCTTCAACGGCAGCCGCAAAAAAAGCTGCTGCGTAGGAACCAAAAGCACCCCGCCCCCAAGACCCAAAAGGCCCGCCGGCACCCCGCTCAACAGCCCACAGACAATACTCAAACCCGCCGACCGCCGGACACCGGAAATATCAAAACCGTCAGCTCCACCGTCAGACCCGCCGAATTTCAAGCAATTGTAAACTACCACATAAACCATAAAACCGCCCAGTATCCGCGCCAAAAGATAACTGTTCTCCCCCGCAAAAACCGAACTGTTGCTAATCGCCACCCCAATAACGCTTCCCACTGCAGCCGCAGGTATCAGCCATTTAAGAACATCCCACATCAAAACCTTCTCACTCCGATGTACAATCGTAGCAGACGCACCGACAAAAAAACTACAAATCATCGCAGACGCCTGATACAGATGCTGGTTCTCGCCAAACGCAAACACGAGTGCCGGTATCATAATCACCGAACCCCCAATCCCCAACAGCCCCCCGAAAACTCCCATCACAACACCAATCGTCGCTAAAACCAAATAATCCATCAGCTGTCAGCCGAATAGCTCCCCAAATTTCCCCTCTATATCATCGCTCTCGCAAAGCACCTGCCCGACAAGAACCGCTCGCACGCCGGCGGATTTCAGCTTTTCAACATCGCCCCGCGTCTTTATCCCGCTCTCGGCAACCAGTTCGTCCTTGTTATCCAGAAGCCCCGCTAATCGACCCGTCGTATTCAAGTCCACCTCCATCGTCGCCAGGTCACGATTATTAATCCCAAGAACGCTGTAGCCCTTCTTCGGAAACCCTATAACACTGCGCACCTGCATCAGCGTATCGGCCCCGTGAACCTCCAACAGAACCGTCAGCGTTAACTCAGCCGCCGTTATCATCAAGTCCATCAATTCCCCCGCGGGCAAAGCCTCCGCTATCAGCAGTATCGCATCGGCTCCTGCCGCCCGCGACTCGTAAACCTGCCACTGGTCGATAATAAAATCCTTCCGCAAAACCGGTAAATCAACCGCCTTCTTAATCTGACTTATATATTCGAGCCTGCCCTGAAAATATTTCTCATCGGTTAAAACACTGATTGCGTCGGCCCCGCACTTCTTGTATGTCCGCGCAATCGCCACCGCGTCGAAATCCTCCCGAATAATCCCCGCCGAGGGCGACGCCTTCTTGACCTCCGCAATAACATTCAGCCCCCGGCTGTTGCGCCTCGTAACCGCCTTGTAAAAATTCCGGCACTTACTCATCGAGCCGACCTGCTCGCGCAGCTCCTCCAGACTCCGCCCCTTCCGCCGCTCATCTACCTCGGCCCTCTTGTCCGCAAGTATTTGCTCTAATATATTCGCCAATCCACTCGCCCGCCAATACGCCAACCTAAAATGCAAAACAATCCAAAATCTTGAACTTTGCCCTCTAATTTCTATGTCTAATCTTTGTTCCTTATTTTTTCGCTTCCGATGCCTGCACATACGCCATACGGACCTGCCCGACCATATTGGCAAGGGCCTTTTCTTCCTGCTCACTCAGGTTGCCTTTCGTCTTCTCTTCCAGCGTCTCCAACATATCGATATTGTATTTCGCTAACTCCAAATCAGGCTCCCTCTTTCCCTCTTGACCCTCCACCGCCAGCACGCCCAGTGAAAACAACGCCTGCGTAACAAGCATACTCACCAGCGCCGCAAAATCACCCTTTGGCAGCGGCCCCCGGCCCTCCGGCTGCTCCTTCGCCTCCTCCTTCTCGGCCTTCTCCTGCCCTGCTAATACCTCCTTTTCCTTCTTCGCCTGCTCTTTCCAGTCCTCATCAATTATGACCTTCTTCTCGTCTTTCTTTTTTTCTTCAGCCATTTCTAATACTCCCGTAAATCCTTATTTGCTTTTCTTGCCCTTTTACTTTCTACGATACTTTTTCATGTCCCTGTCCACATCTCGCCTCTGCGTCCTCTCAGTGATTCTCTTGCGCTTATCATATTGCCTCTTACCTCGTGCCAGAGCTAACTCTATCTTCGCCAGGCCCCTGCCGTTAAAATAAATCCGCAGCGGCACTAACGTAAAGCCCCGCTGCTCAAGCTTCACTCTTATCTTGCCAATCTCTGTCTTGTGCAGCAGCAGCTTCCTTTTTCTCGCCGGCTCATGCTGGGCCGCCCCGGCCTGCTTATACTCGGCTATACTCGCACCTACAAGCCAGCACTCATCCTTCTCTATCCTCGCGTACGACCCGCTAAGGTCCGCCTGCCCCTCCCGAAGAGACTTCACCTCAGAACCCAACAAAGACATCCCGGCCTCGTAACGCTCGATAAGCTCGAAGTTTCGATACGCCTTCTTATTGACCGTTACAGAGCTCTCTTTTGCCTTACCTTTACCCGACTTCGCCGACATCTAAAACATAATAACAACCCAACCCCATTTTTACAACCAATCAACCAGCCTATCTAACTGCGGCCGCCCCGCCTGTCCCTGCCAATCCGCCGTCTTTGACTGCGCATCTGATACAGGCGCTCTGAGAATCCACCCTCGTTTGCGAAGGACTCCTCCAGCTTCCGGATTTGTCGTCCCAAAAGGAAGCTGGCCTGGTTAATCAAACAGATAAGCGTATTGGCCGCCGTCTCTGCATCGGTTGTCCGAATTAAATAAGGGTCCGACCTGTCCGACTTGTCTGACCTGTCCGATTTGTCCGACCGGTACCGTTTTCTCACCGCGATCGCCTCCGGCGAATCCTTCGGCCATATTCGTAGTTTTCGCTGCCGAAGGAAGTCCTCGTAGTCCAGCAGCAGTTCCTCTAAACTCGCCCGTGCCACCCCTGTCAGCTTCAATTCCGTTTTCTTCGACGTCACCGAAGCCATGCTGCCTTCCGCAATGTTCTGTACGCCGCTTCGTGCCGCCTGAACCATCTGGTCGCGCGTCCGCGAGGTCTTTTCGATGAATCTGTCGCAGAAAATTACTGTCGCATCATAAACCATCTGAGCCGTCTGGAAACTTCGCAGCTTCCGGTATCCTCCATGCGGCCTGATTGCCTTGTCTAGTTCATCCATTCTCATTCTCTTGCTCGTCTTTTGGTAGTTGATATTTTTTAACGTATTAAATGAGCCATTATTCAACATCCTTATTTCCGAAGATAATAGTGATTCCGTAGTAAATCACACATAGCATTATTGCCGCCTCAATAGCAATAGCAATAGAAGCCAAAACTTGTACTATAGATTCTGCCACTTCTGTTTCTTTAGACATTTCTTCGACCGTGGTTCTTAAAACTGGTATTTCAAGGATGACATCAAAAACTAATTGGTATATTGCCATCAGAGTTAAAAGTACTACCGCCCAAAGCTGTCTCCTTAATAAAAAAATAGCCCCTGCAAGCCAGAACAGAAAGCAAATTATTTCAGTTGAACTCAGATTCCAGCCCTCGTCTCTAGGCACTAACCAGCCGACTGCGACGATAATTGCCAAAACAGCAATAAATTTCCTTTTGAACATGCGAGGCAATCTCACAGCATAAGTCCTTATTTTTTGTGATTCATTTAATTATTCTCTTTACTAAACGAACAAGCCCGATCAGAGACCAATACAAGATGAACAAAATGATTGAAACTAATAATCCTGCAATCAAGTTTGTGGACAAACCCACCACGCCACCTACCCCGATATTTAAAAGCAATAGAATTCTGTTATGACCCTCGCGCACACCTGAATCGAATCCTTCAGAGATATCTAAAATAATCACTTTGATTACCAAATAGAGACCCCATATCGCAGAAATAAGGATGGCAGGCACGACAATAGCGTAGTTTATGTTTCTTTCGTTACCGGTAACAGCTAAGACTATACAGACAGCCAAGAATAAAGCCAAAAGAATCAACTGTATAAGTGTCTGTTTCTTGTTCACAATCCAATTCTCCCTCTCACCCTAGTTTCTTTTCTTCATAATTCATAATTCCGCTCAGGCGGTCCTCCCATTCTACCGCTTGCCGATTTACTTATTGTCCTGCTCGTCTTTTGGCTTGTTATTGCTAACTTTCCTTCTGCAAAAGCGGTAAACTATAAAGCACACCACAACAATCACAAGCAGTACAGGCCAAAGTCCCCATACACCACGGTTCTTGACAGAAAGTATTATTGGCATAAGGACAGCCATCGTAACAGCAATAACTGGCATCAGTAGGAACAGTAGGTATCCGTATATAGCTGGAGGAAGTTTGTTCATATTTATTCCCTATTCACCACACATTTTAACGATTGCCTGTCCTGATACAACGCAAAAATCTTTACCCCGCCTGTCCCCGAGAAGCCGCTTCCCTGACCCAGCAGCAGGGGACCCACTTTCCTTTAACTCGCAACCCGTAACGCGCAACCCGCAACTCGTAAATTTTCAATCAACCGTGCAGGTGCTTTTATCCCGGCCGCGGATTTTTTAAAAAATTTTTACTCTTTTGTTAATAACGAGTTACGAGTATCGGGCATCGAGCATCAAGGACTTATTTCGCAACAAACGCGCAAGTTCCCCCAATTATGGAGAGACCCCTTTTCGGGGCTCGCGTAGCATGTGCTGTGTCGCGGGCATCTTGCCCGCGTCGAATAACAGTTTGTAGGGTGTGGTCTTTACCCCACCAATTTTGCTAAAAAAATTCGAGGAGGTAAATACTTATGAAGCGAAAAGACCTGAGTGAAAAAAAGTGGGCTGTCCTGGAAGACCTGTTTTATAGCGACCTCGACGAAAACGCCGTCCTGAAAAAACACAACGTCAGCCGAACAACCTAC